>Ga0208648_1000091_pt1 | contig 93924 bp, 77 predicted proteins | sample AntAceMetag02UKL_FD_184772 | JGI IMG/M metagenome (GOLD analysis project Ga0208648, IMG submission 184772) | Saline lake microbial communities from Ace Lake, Antarctica - Antarctic Ace Lake Metagenome 02UKL (SPAdes) (version 2) | ecosystem: Environmental > Aquatic > Non-marine Saline and... | reverse complement strand
CCTTTTGCATCTGCAGGAAAACGATCACTCGGCGGTCAATTTCAAGGCCCTTGATTTCGATGACCAGATAAAGACCTATGTAAGATGTGCGGTGAACCTGTCGCGTTCCCTGGCCCTGGAAGACCAGCAGCTGGTGGTGCTGACCAACAGGAAAGACACTGTGCGCGCCGTGGCCGAGGCGGTCGGCGGGCAGCTGAACGTGCAGGAAATTGCCTTCATCACCAAGGTGCCGAAGGGCACGCGGTTTTACTCGGCGCATTTCAAGCTCGATTGTTATCGCTATTTCGCCACGCTCTCATCAGCCGATTCGGCGCCCTTTGCGGCGCTGATCGATATTGACACGATCTGCGCAAACCCCCTGCCCGCCTCCTTCATGACCAATGTGCGGCTGGGCCAGCCGATGGCCTATGACATTTCAGATCAGGCTTTGTCGGCCTATGGGGAGGCGCCAATCCGCAAGGATCTGAAGCGAATCCACGGGATGGAATCCGAGGGGCGCTGGTATGGCGGCGAATTCCTCTGCGCACCGCCGGCCTTCTACGGGCAGCTGATGGATGTGATTGACCGGATCTATGACAATTACATCGCGCATCTTGATGTATTGCATCATGTCGGCGACGAGGCTGTCACCTCGGCTGCCTTCGAGGTTCTGGCGCGCCAGGGCGTGACTGTAGCGGATGCGGGCACATTGGGCATTGTGGGGCGCTACTGGAACTGCCGGCTGAGACATCCGCAACGCTCCTTTGACTATCTGGGAAAGGCCGCCATTCTGCATCTGCCGCATGACAAGCCGTTTCTCGCCGGCCTGGCCAGGCGGCCACAGCTGAGCCATGAAGAATTTGCCCGGCTTTATGACGGATACCGCCGCGATGCCCTGGTGCGCCGGCTTGGCAGAATGGTCACGGCCGTGCAGAACGGCTTTCGCGCCTTTCGCACCCATGTTTCAAACCCGCTGCTCGAAAGGCTTGGCCTGCAAAGGCTGAAAACACGGCTGCGACGCTGGCTGGCGGCCTGACGGCGCTGGATGGGCGCTGCGGGTTGGGCGGCAATCACCCGGGCGCGGCGGATCTGATGGGCGTAGAGAATCTGATGGGCGAATCCCGTTTTGATTCTCATGGCGAATCTTCATTTGATTCCGGTGGTGAATTTGGCGAATCCGCACCGCAGACAACGGTCCTGGCGGCGCCATTTTGGAAAATTTCAGCGCAATGGTTAACGAATTTTAACAGGTGTGCCCGGATCGTGGCGAAAATCGTGTCATTTGTGCAACAGCCATGGGGCAACGGCACATGAGACCCCTGGCAAAGGCAGAATGCCTGTTGCGCGTCCCGAATCCATGCGTATCTTCAACCACAGAAGAGGGACGGGTCACCGTTTCGCTTCTTTCGTTGGGGACTGGGACAGGGACGCTGCCTGCAGCCAATTGCCCAGACCATTTAAAGAACTTTGACTGGAGGTCAAAAATGAACATCAAGAGTCTTCTCCTCGGCTCCGCTGCAGCTCTCTTTGCAGTTTCCGGCGCTTCCGCTGCGGACGCAATCATCGCTGCTGAGCCAGAGCCCGTAGAATACGTTCGCGTCTGTGACGCTTTCGGTGCCGGTTATTTCTACATTCCTGGTACAGAAACCTGCCTGAAACTTTCCGGTTTCATGCGTTTCCGCGTTGGTTTCAACAGCAACGATGACAGCTATTCCTCAACTGCACGTGCCCGTTTGAACATTCAGGCCAAGGAAGACACAGAACTCGGTCTTCTGCACGCTTACCTGCGTGTCCAGGCTGATGGTAGCCCAAATGATGATGGCACCAACACTTTCGGTTATGACGGCAATGCCGTTTACGACCAGGCTTACCTGGAACTCGGCGGCCTGATCGCCGGTTACACGGAAAACACCTTCGTTTCTTCCAAGAACGGCGGCGCTTCCGGTTTCGGTTCGCACACCGATGGCGGCCTGTCCTACGGTTACTCGCAGACCAACCAGATCGGCTACAACTTCTCCGGCGCCAACTGGTTCGCAGCAATCTCCGCCAATGATGATGGCGATGCCAATTCCTACACACCTGATTTCACAGGTCGTGTCGGTGGCGTCTTCGGTGGCATGACAATCTATGTCGCTGCTGGTTATGACCAGTCTGCTGAAAACTTCGGTGTGAAACTCGGCCTGAACACGGATATCGGTTCTGCCGGCAACCTGATCGTTCAGGGTTTCTATGCTGACGGCCCAACACGTTATGGTGCGAACAACTCCGTAATGGAAGGTGGTATCGTCGCTTACACGCCTGAGTGGTCAATTCTCGGTTCTTACCAGCACACATTGTCTTCAACTTTGAAGGCTTCTATCGGCGGCCAGTATTCCGCTGATTACTACGAAGCAGATGTTGCCGGTAACCTGCCTCTGGGCAATGCCAGTTCCGGTGTAGATTCATGGGCTGTTGAAGGTTCCTTGATCTGGACACCCGTTGCAAACTTTGAAGTTCGCGGCGAAGTCAAATACACAGACTTCAACCAGAACCTCGGTGACGAAACAACAGGTATGGTCTGGCTGCAGCGCAGCTTCTAAGCTGACCTGAACCAACACTATCTAAAGAAGCCCGGCAGTCACCTGCCGGGCTTTTTGCGTCTCATATCGACGTGGATGCCTGGGGGCAAGGGCATTGCCCTGCCCTGCCGGGTAGCAACAGAGGGGTTCATCGAATATCGGAATGCATCTGCAGTCGGAACCCGACGGTATGAAATGGGTATGATGTGCAGAAGCGCTGCTCGGGGGATGTACGGGCAATTGTTTTAAAGGACTAGCGGCCAGCGTGACACGCTCCTAGTATGCGATGCAAAGCGTTTGGCCGCAAGGAGGCTTCGCTTTTGACGAGATCACGGCAAAAAACCGGTCTGAACAACCGGTTTTTCAGTCATCAATGTTGGAATGGATCGCCCATCCCATGGGTTTCATGCACCAAGCCCTCAATGCATGGTCATCCATTCGCGTGCCGAGCGCAGCGCTTCGGCCAGATCGCTCTTGCTCATGCTTTGCGCCAGATCGGCGCGCAATGCGGCTGCCCGGTCGGACCCCTTGATGGCAGCAATATTCAGCCATTTGTGGGCAGAAACAAAGTCCAGCGGACAATCGCGCCCAGCCGCATACATCAGACCCATTTCGCAGAATGTATCAGCCTCGGCGTTGCCGCCCATTGTTGCCAATTGATGATCCAGAATTTCAAATCGTGCCATTTTTCAATTCCCGTTCGATTGCCTGTTGTCTAAACTGTCAAGCTTCCAAGAGCCTTGTTTTCCACCGGTTATTCCGATGTTGTTTTGATGAGCCGAGTGTGCCCGTTTGGTTTGAATCCGAGGTTAAATTGCATGCTTAATTTCCCGCAAACAAAGTGCAAATGATTGGTAAACTTGAGCTTTTGTTAAACATCCAACAGGCTTGAAACCGGGCATTCAGGCGCAATTTTAATCAAATTTTAGCGTCTGGAATTCAACCATTTGATAACCACGGTGAGGGATGGGCAATTTTCCCCTGTATTTTGTCTGTTGCAAAATATGCGCCTGCCCAAAGATTTCTGATGAAATATTCATTACGTTTACGTAAACTGCACGCAACGGCACGCAATTGCGCCGGAGACAGGAGGAACCATGTTCAAACAGATCATCATGACGGGTGTCATCGTCACACTGCTGGCCAGCAACGCCACTGCGGCCGACCCCATTGTCGGCAACTGGCTGACAAAAGCCGGCGAAACCGCAGCCATTGCGCCCTGTGGGGGCAAAAAATTCTGCATCACGTTGAAAACCGGCAAATATGCCGGCACAAGAATCGGCTCCATGGCCAACGTCAAGGGCGCCTATAAGGGCAAGATCACCGACCCTGCCACCGACAAGACCTATTCAGGCAAGGCGAGCATTGTCGGAGCGGTCATGAAAATGAGTGGCTGTTTGCTCGGCGGCCTGTTCTGCAAGGCGCAGACCTGGAAACGCAAATAGACGCATTCCATGCAAATCTGCGGCCCGCGAGTTGCGGGTCGCCCGGGCTTGCGGTGGCGCAGCTTGGGCCATGCCGATACACAGCGATGCTCCCAGGACAGTCATGCGCCCTCGCCCAACTGCTTGCGGTTTTTGAAACATTTTTCAGAAAATTTGACCAAAAGCCTTCAACTTGACGACCCGAGCCGACTGTCATTCTGTCAGCCCTGCCAGGCTTTGAGTGCCTGATCGTTACAGAATGGTATGCTGGTCTTTTTTCCGTCCGGATAGTTTCCCCGCTTTACCAAAATTACCCAGTTGGACCTTTGATTAACACTTGTGAACGCTGGATGAACGTCTCTCTCAGAGTGCATTCAGCATGACCGGCCCATAGTCAGCCTGCATCAAAGAGCGTGCGGCGTAACGGGGGCCTGAAAATGACAACTTTTGTAACACGACGATTCTGCCTTATCAGCCTGATCGTGGCACTATTGGCTGCGACTGTGGCCATCGCCATTGGCAATCACCCCCCCATCAGCCGTTCATGGACAAAACCACAGGGCGTTTTGTGTCACCCGGATGCAAATGCCTGCCTGTCGCAGCAGATGGGCGGAGGTTGATATGAAGCACCTTGCAATTCATTATATCTGCGCCTTTCTTCGCATCACCATCCTGGCATCCGTCTTCCTCGGACCGATTGCCGCCATTGCAGCCAATCATATCGGACAGGATCGTAGCGGCTCCGGCGCCGTGGGCCTGGTTCTCTATTTCAGCCTGCGTTGAGGCCCATGATGGGGCCTGTGTTAACCAGACCGAGCGGAAAAGTGGCTGTTACAGGCGTCATGGTCGTTTTCATGTCGCATGTGCGTGACTATATTGGTGCATGGACACACGAATCAGACATCAAAGACCAGCAACGATCATCACCCCGCCTGACGTGGCGGAGGAATCCTATTCCAGCGCCGCAGAGGCCTATGAAGCCGTGCTGCGGCTTTATCAGCGCAATACGGAATTTCTGCGCGACAAGCTCATTGCCGTGGGCAATGGTCAGGCCGAGGCCAACAGCCGTTATCGTGCCTTCTATCCCGAAGTGCGCATTTCAACATCCAGCTTTTCGCATATCGACAGCCGCCTGTCCTACGGGCATGTGACCTCACCGGGCACCTATACGGCGACCCTCACCCGGCCCGATCTTTACGAGGATTACATCAAGCGGCAATTACACCTGTTGATCCAGAACCACGGGGTTCAGGTTGTCGTTGCGCAGTCGCAGACCCCGATACCGCTGCATTTTGCGCTTGGTGATGATGCCAGCGTCGAGGCCAGCGCCGCCAAGGCGATCGCCGTGCCGCTGCGCGATGTCTTCGATACGCCGGATCTCAACATTACCGACGACATGATCGTCAACGGAACCTATGACACGGAAGCGGGCGTACCACTGCCGCTGGCGACCTTCACCGCACAGCGGGTCGATTATTCGCTGGCCCGGCTTGCCCACTACACGGCCACCCTGCCGGGGCATTTCCAGAATTTCGTCCTGTTCACCAACTATCAGTTCTATGTGGAGGAATTCTGCGTCTATGCGCGGGCGCTGATGGCCGAGGGCGGCGGCGGCTATGAGGCCTTCGTGGAACCGGGCAACAGGATCACCTACGCCGGTGAAAGCCACCCGCAGGATGACCCGGGCGCGATCAAGCTGCCGCAGATGCCCGCCTACCATCTCAAGCACAAGGATCATACGGGCATCACGATGATCAATATCGGCGTCGGCCCGTCCAATGCCAAAACGATCACCGACCATGTCGCCGTGCTGCGGCCGCACGCCTGGCTGATGCTCGGCCATTGCGCCGGTTTACGCAACAGCCAGCAATTGGGTGACTATGTGCTGGCCCACGCCTATGTGCGCGAAGACCATGTTCTGGATGACGACCTGCCGATCTGGGTGCCCATTCCGGCGCTGGCCGAAATCCAGGTGGCGCTGCAGGAGGCCGTTGCCGAGGTGACCGGCCTGCAGGGCTATGATCTCAAGCGCATCATGCGAACAGGAACCGTCGCAACCATTGACAACAGGAACTGGGAATTGCGCGACCAGAGCGGCCCCGTGCACCGGTTGTCGCAGTCGCGGGCCATCGCGCTCGATATGGAATCGGCAACCATTGCCGCCAACGGATTCCGGTTTCGTGTGCCCTATGGCACGCTTCTATGCGTCTCGGACAAGCCCTTGCATGGCGAGTTGAAGCTTCCCGGCATGGCGACGGAATTCTACCGTACCCAGGTCAACCAGCACCTGAAGATCGGACTTCTGGCGCTGGAAAAACTGGCCGCCATGCCACCGGAAAGACTGCATTCACGCAAATTGCGCAGTTTCTTCGAACCGGCGTTTCAATAACACCCGAGCGTTAAATGTTCGCTCGGGTGCCTGGTGGGCCCATTACATGTTGGGGTAAACCGGTCCTTCTCCGCCCTGCGGCGGCACCCAATTGATATTCTGGTTGGGATCCTTGATGTCGCAGGTTTTGCAATGGACGCAATTTTGCGCATTGATAACGAATGTCGGCGCCTTGCCTTCTTCCTCGATCCATTCATAAACGCCTGCCGGGCAATAGCGGGTCGACGGACCGGCATAGACATCATGCTCAGAGGTTTTCTGCAGTTGCGGATCCAGCAATTGCAGATGAACCGGCTCGTCTTCTTCGTGGTTGGTGTTTGAAAGAAACACAGACGAAAGACGATCAAAGGTCAGCACACCATCGGGACGCGGATAGTCGATCTTCTTGTGGCCCGCTGCCGGTTCCAGCGCGGCGGCGTCGGTTTTGCCGTGTTTCATGGTGGAGAAGGGCGACCAGCCGCCCGTCAGCGTATTGATCCACATGTCGATGCCACCCAGCATGACACCACCGATCGTCCCAAGCCTGGACCACAGTGGTTTGACATTGCGCACCCGCTTCAGGTCCTTGCCGATCTCGCTGCTGCGCCATGCGGCTTCATAGCCGGCAATCTCGTCACCGGAACGGCCCTGGCCAATCGCCTCGGCCACATGTTGTGCAGCCATCATGCCGGAGAGGATGGCATTGTGCGAACCCTTGATGCGCGGAACATTGACAAAACCGGCGGAGCAGCCGATCAGCGCGCCGCCCGGGAAGGTCAGTTTGGGCACGGATTGCCAACCACCCTCGGTAATCGCCCTGGCGCCATAGGAGATGCGCTTGGCGCCCTCGAAGGTCGGTGCGATGGCCGGATGGGTCTTGAAACGCTGGAATTCCTCAAAGGGCGACAGATAGGGATTTTTGTAATTGAGATGCAGCACAAAACCGACGGCAACCAGATTGTCCTCCAGGTGGTAAAGGAATGACCCGCCACCGGTCTTCCAGTCCAGTGGCCAGCCAAAGGAATGCTGCACCAGCCCCTGCTGGTGGCAGGCAGGATCAACCTCCCACAATTCCTTGACGCCAAGACCGAATTTCTGCGGATCGCTGTCCTTGTCCAGATCGAAACGGGATATCAGCTGCTTGGCCAGAGAACCGCGCACACCCTCGCCGATCAGCACGTATTTACCCAGCAGCGCCATGCCGCGAGCATAGTTCGGTCCGGGCTTGCCATCACGTCCGACACCCATGTCGCCGGTGGCGACACCCACCACAGCGCCGGCATCGTCATAAAGCATTTCACTGCCGGCAAAGCCCGGATAAATCTCGACGCCCAGTTCCTCGGCCTTTTCACCCAGCCAGCGACACACATTGCCCAGCGACACGATGTAATTGCCGTGATTGTTCATCAGCGGCGGCATCATGAAATTCGGCAGCGTGATGGAGCCAGCCGGACCCAGCACCAGAAAACGATCCTTTTTGACTTCCGTCTTGAAGGGGTGCTCAGGGTCATCACGCCATTGCGGCAGAAGCTTGTCGATGCCGACGGGATCGACAACGGCGCCCGACAAAATGTGGGCGCCAACTTCCGCGCCCTTCTCCAGCACAACGACCGTGAGTTCCGGATCGAGTTGCTTCAGGCGAATGGCCGCTGACAGGCCGGCTGGACCGGCGCCAACAATGACCACGTCGAATTCCATGCTTTCGCGTTCGGGCACTTCGATTGTGTCGCTCATGATCCAACTCCTCTAAAGGTCGCGGTCAAAGGCCGCCTTCTCACAGTCTTATCGCCAATAACCGCTCAGGAAAACAGGTGCAATGGCTTAGAATGGTTCTGTCCTGTTCCTTTTATTAACATTTACGTAAACGTCAATTAACCGGATTGGTTTCGTGACGAAAAAAAATCAGTGCTGTGCACAGTCTATTTCACCGCAAGCCGCTTCAATTCCGCCCATCTGTGCTCTATCATCAGCGCATGCAATTGGATGGTGACACGACCCAGCAGGACATGTCCGTCGGCGCGCTTGCCGCCGTGCTACATTATTATGCCGATGCGGGTATCGACTGCGCCCTGGCGGACAATCCCATTGACCGCTTTGAAGAAAGCAGCAGGAAAAAGCCCGAATCTCAAAAGCAATCCAGCACTGTCGTTGCGCCACGGCCTGCTTTGAAGGCGGCTGGAGCGTCTCAGGCCAGCACGCCTCAAAAACCTGCCAATCCGGTTGCCGAGCGCACCACAATACCCGATGAGACTGCGCTGTCGACGGCCCGCGAGGCGGCGCAGAGCGCTGACACGCTGAAGGCGTTGCAGGAAGCGCTGCTGTCTTTTGAAGGCTGCAATCTACGTTTTGGCGCGCGCCAGACGGTTTTTGCCGATGGCAATCCGCAGGCCGACATCATGTTTGTCGGCGAAGCGCCTGGCGGCGACGAGGACCGGCAGGGCATACCGTTTGTCGGCCGTGCAGGGCAGATGCTCGACAAAATGCTGGCCGCCATCCGACTTGACCGATCGCAGGTCTATATCACCAATATGATTCCCTGGCGCCCGCCAGGCAACCGGACGCCCACGCCGCTGGAAATCGAACTGTGCCGACCATTCATCGAGCGCCATATTCAACTGGTCAACCCGAAGGTCCTTGTTCTTCTGGGCAATGTCTCGACAAAGGCGCTGCTTGGAACAAACCGCGGCATCCTGTCATTTCGCGGCACATGGAGCGAGTACAACCTTAATAGCGACACAATCATACCCTCCATGCCAAGCCTTCATCCGGCCTATCTGCTGCGCAATCCGGCACAGAAGAAACAGGCATGGGCCGATTTTCTCAGCATTCGAAAACGACTCGATGAACTCGGCCTGCCGAGCGAAACCGGGACCTGATCTTCAACATCGGGCTCTTGCTTCGCAGAGGCGTTTAATCGCAGGAGAGGATGTCGCATCTGGAACCGCATGGCGGCTCTTCCTGTGGCATCAGTTGCTGGCAATCAAACACATCACCCAGCGACACCCCAACCGGGTTTCCGGGGTATGTAACATCAAAACACCACCAATGGGTGTACAGCCTGACAACGGCATCCCTTCCATGGGGCAACGTCGATTCTGTCGCAGGGAAATAATCAAATGACGAGCAGTATCGTGCCGATTGCCAGCCTGTTGATGTCAGCCTTCCTGATGCTGGTGGGTGGCGGGCTTTCCGGCTACCTCATCCCCTTGCGAGCGGTGCATGAAGGCTGGTCGACCTTCGATATTTCGCTGATCGCCACGGGTTATGCCGTTTGCTTTACCGTGGGTTGCCTGGTCACGCCCCGCCTGGTTCTGCGCGTCGGTCACGTGCGCGTCTTCGCGGTGCTGACAGCCCTGATGGCCGTCTCGCTGCTGATGCATGCGCTGGTGATCAACAGTCTTGCCTGGATCGTATTTCGCGGCATCGCCGGCTTTTCAATCGCCGGCGGCTACATGGTGATGGAAAGCTGGCTCAATGAGCGTGTGTCCAATGAAACGCGCGGCACCGTCTTTTCGGTCTATATGGTTGTCTCGATGGTCGCGCTGATGGCCGGACAGTTCATCGTGCCGCTGGGCGATACGCAGACGGCAACCCTGTTCATGGTCTGCGCCATCTTCTATGCGGTGGCCTTCATACCCACCGGGCTCTCAAGCGCACAGTCGCCGCAACCGCTGACGGTGGTTTCCGTCAATCTGAAGGGGCTTTATCTCAAATCCCCTGCCGCTGCGGTCGGTTCGCTGCTGGCCGGGATCATTTCCGGTTCATGGAGCAATCTGGGCCCGGTCTTTGCACAGCGCAACGGCCTGTCGACCACGGAGGGCGCAACCATGCTGGCCCTTGCCATGATCGGCGGCGCCTTTTTTCAGATTCCGCTGGGGCGTCTTTCCGACCATTATGACCGTCGCCACATCATGGTTTTTGCCGGTGCTGTCGGGGCATCGATGTGTTTTGCGACGCTGCTCATCGGCATGGACAATATCTATATGTTTCTCGGCTCCATGTTCCTGCTGGGCTCGGTCTTGTTTCCGATTTATTCGCTCAATGTTGCCCATGCCAACGACTTTGCAGAAGCAGACGAATTCGTGGCGACCTCCAGCGGATTGCTGATCATCTTCGGCGGCGGGACCATGCTGGGTCCCCTGTTGTCGGGCGCCCTGATGGACCAGTTCGGCAGCGCCGCATTGTTCATGGTCATCGGCGCTTCTTTCGTCATCTATGGCGGCTACGCCTATTACCGCACATTCCGCAGGCCCTATGTGGCCGAAGCCGAACGTGTCGATTTCCAGGCAATGCCATTGACACGAGCACTCACTCCTCAGACCTATGAACTGGACCCCCGCGGGGACCTACCCATCGCCGACAGCGAGAATCAGACTGAGAGCCCGATTTAAAACCAGTTGCGTGAGTTCAGTGGGTTTTCATTCAGTTCGGCTGCAAATCTGAGCGGAGACCGCCATGCTGATCGCCTGCTTTCTTGGATCGTGGCCAATCCGAGCGCCTGAGCCTGCATGATTGCATTCCGGACAGCGGCTCGGCAAACCCGGCAATGGATCCATGCACCAATCACATAAGCCAATGCGCTGGCATTGCGGAGCGATTACGGGGCAGTTATTGCGCTTGGCTTCAGCAAGAGCGGCTGCACGTTGCGGGCAATTGTTCAAGGCGTCCGCAGCCTGCTCTCGGTTTCTTGAAACTCTGCAATAAGCTCTATTCCTTCAGCCCAGGCGAATCTAAAAATTGCGGCTTTCTGAGCCTCCAAGCCAAGCCCAGACTTTCCTTGTTGCGCTGTCGAAACCCGGATGTAAGCGACTGCTGTTTCCATCGCCATTGCTTTGTTCTTTCGCGTCGTGTAAGGACACCATACGATGGTAAGCATTATTTTGCGTTGAGGCATTGGCCTTTGGGGCGAAAGACAGTTCACGCAATCCAAAGGGGCACTACCTATGCAAAAGATCATATTCACCGCTGTCGCCGGCCTGCTATTGATGGCATCCGGATCGTCGCTGGCCGCGGGCAAATGCGCGCAGCTGACGATCACTGGCCATCCCGAATACGCCCCGATCGCCTACCGCAACGGCGATGAGATCGCCGGCGCGGCGCCAACTTTGGTCGAGCAGATCGCGGCGAAGCTCGGCGTGCCCGTCGTGTCGAAATATACCGGATCGTGGGCAGACGCGCAGATGGCGGCCCGTGACGGGACCGCAGACATCATCTTCGGCATATATTTTAATGACGAGCGTGCGACGTATCTCGACTACGTCCAGCCCGCCTTCATGCTCGACCCGGTGGTCGCCATGGTGGCCACAGGCAAGAGCTTTCCGTTCAAGGGCCAAGACGACCTGATCGGCAAGAAGGGTGTGACCAACAACGGCGAGAGCTACGGACCGGCGCTCGACGCCTTCATCGCCGACAAGCTCACCATGACCCGCACATCGGGCGTCGACAAGGCCTTCAATGCCGTGATCTCCGGCGAAGCGGACTATATGATCGCCGGCCTCTACCCGGGCATCACAGCCGCCGCACAGTTCGGAGTGACCGGCCAGCTCGATCCACTCGATCCGCCGCTGCTGACGGCCGACATGTTCATCGCCTTCTCCAAGAAGTCGCCGTGCCTCGGTTTGATCGGGCCTTTTTCGGAGGCGATCACCGCGATGACCGCAGACGGCACCTATGCGACCACGCTTAAGGAAGCAGTCGCGACCTGGACGACTTGGATCGCCAAGAACCAATGACCCAAGCCGAAGCGGCACCCAGAGGCGCACGGGCGACGCATTGATCGAGATGCTTGGCCAGCGTCCGTTTACCGCCATCGTCAGCTGTGCCGATTCGCGCGTCGCGGCCACGGTCGAAAACGCCAAGCTGAACGCCAGATTCATTCAGGGCGCGCCTCCGATCCTGAGCGACCTGCACGAGACCGCAAGCTGAGGACGGTCGCCGCCGTCTACTACATCGCCACAGGCAAGGTCGACTTCAGCCAACGCCTTGAAGCGTCGCCGGAAGCGATCCGGATCAGACCACCTGAGCGGTTCCTGTTCTCACCCCTGAGGGGTGGTGAACCGCCTGGCGCTTCTTCGCTCAAGACCCAGGCGGTGTTCGCGAATGATGATGAAGACACCGGAGCCGACGACAATGGCAGTGCCCAAAAGCATCGACCATTGCGGCACGTCACCAAAGAACAAATAGCCAATCACCAGCCCCATGATGATGGAGGTATATTCAAAGGGTGCGATCACCGAGACATCCGCATGGCGGTAACTCTCGGTCAGGAAAATCTGCGCAATGCCGCCGCAAATTCCGGCAGCGACCAGCAGGCCCAATGTCGACGGGTCCAGAGCCACCCAGCCAAAGGGGATCGTCGCCAGGGATATCAGCGAGGCTGACAATGAGAAATACAGAACGATTGTCGGTGTCTTTTCGCTGAGAACCAGCTTCCTGACGAGGATCATTGCAAAGGCGCCCAGCACGGCGGAGGCGAGCACCGCAATGACGCCCTTCGTATGATCATTCTGCCAGGGCTGACCGTCAAAAATCGACAGCAGCGGCCAGGAAATGATCACAACGCCAATGAAACCAACAAGAACAGCAGTCCAGCGGTAAATGCGGATCGTCTCCCCCAGCAGGATGGAAGCCAGAACGACCATGATCAAGGGTTTGGCGTAGCCAAGAGCAATCGCATCGGGCAGCGGCAGTCGGGTCAGACCATAAAATCCCGTTGCCATGGCCGAAACACCCACCAGGCCACGCCAGAAGTGGGACATCAGATTGCTGGTTTTGAAAGCCGTATGCAATTGTCCTCTGGCGGCAAGAAAACACAAGACCGGAATCATCGCCATGGAGGAGCGCAGGAAGACGATCTGCCCTGCGGGCACCCCATCCCCGGCGGCCTTGATACAGGCAGCCATTGCGACAAAGATCAGAACAGAGCCGATCTTGAACGAGATTCCCAACAAGGCGCCGGAGCGACCATCGTTGTTGCCTGCATCACTCACCCGACACCTCATTCCTATTGATCGGCAGAACATATGTCCTGCAAAGATTAACCTGTTGCACTGATTCAATAAAACCATACAAGCCGCTGGTTTCTCATGCACAAAAGCCAACAACCGTGCGGCGTCAGGCGGCAGCCGCAATCGGATGGATCGCGGCCGGCTTTTTGCGTTGCAGGCAAAGACAGGGCTGAACAGCGTTAGTTCTTTGCTGCCTTTTGAATAGACGACCAGATGCGCTGGGGTGTCGTCGGCATGGCAATTTCACGGATGCCATAGGCACGGTCGAGTGCGTCGATAATGGCGTTCAAGATCGCCGGACAGGCACCGATCGTTCCCGCTTCGCCCGCACCCTTGATACCCATGGCATTGGTTGTGGAGGGAACATTGCGTGTCTGGAAGTCAAACGAGGGCATATTGTCGGCCCTTGGCATGGCATAATCCATGAAGCTGGCGGTCAGCAATTGTCCGTCCTCATCATAGGAAACGCCCTCAAGCAGACATTGCCCGATGCCCTGAACAACGCCACCGTGGACCTGACCCAGCAACAGAACCGGATTGACCACCACGCCAAAATCATCAACCATCGTGTAGGCAATGATATCCAGATGTCCGGTTTCGGGATCAATTTCGACCTCACAGATATGCGTCCCATTGGGATAGGTCGCTTCGTCCTGCTTGATTTCACCGACGGCCTTGAGCTGCTCCTTGTCGACCGCTGCGGCCGCCAGATCGGCATAGCTCAATGCCCTGTCGGTTCCCACGACACGCGCCTCACCGGCGACCAGTTCGATATCACCGACGGCTGCTTCCAGTTCACTGGAAGCGATCTGTTTCATCTGGGTTGCCAGAATATCGCCTGCCTTGTCGACTGAGACGCCGCCAAGCGGGATCGAACGCGAACCGCCCGTACCACCGCCGGCAGCAAGCTCATTGGTGTCACCCTGGCGCACGATGATCTTGTCAAAATCGATGCCGATCCGGTCGGCAATGAACTGGCTATAGGCCGTGGCGTGGCCCTGCCCGTTGGTCTGCGTTCCAATGAAAAGGGTCAGGGTGCCATCCTCATTGAGCTGCAAGAAGGCCGGTTCCGACCCGGCGAATGCACAGGCCTCCACATAGACCGACATGCCCTGCCCTCTGATCTTGCCGCGCTGACGCGCCTCCTCGGCGCGGGATGCAAAACCAGCCGTATCGGCTTTGACAAGAGCCTCGTCCATGTGGCCTTCGAATTCGCCGACATCGTAGAGACGCCCGGAGGCTGTGCGATAGGGAAATTGCTCCGGCTTGATGAAATTACGACGGCGCAATTCAGCCGGGTCCATGCCGATCTCGCGGGCGCAGGCGTCAACCAGACGCTCTATCAGCAAGGCGGCCTCCGGTCGTCCGGCGCCGCGATAGGCGTCAATTGAGGTGGTGTTTGTGTAGACACCGGTTATCGACAGGTCGTGCAGTTGAATATCGTAAACACCCGTTGCCATCATGGCGCCCAAAGTGGGCACCATTGGTCCAAAGCCGCTCAGATAGGAGCCCATATTGGCCTTGATGTCGATCCTCAAAGCTTCAAAACGCCCGTCCTTGTCCATTGCCATGCTGGCGGTGACCAGATTGTCGCGGCCATGGGCATCAGCGACAAAATGTTCCGAACGGTCAGATACCCATTTGACCGGCCGATTGAGGCGGCGCGCGGCTTCAAGACTCAACGGGTATTCCCGGTAATTGTGAAAGCGTGTTCCAAAACCGCCGCCGGTATCACCCGAGATCACCCGGATTTTTTCTTTCGGCATGGAAAAAATATGTTCGGCCAGCGTGTTGCGAATATGGTGCACGCCCTGTGAGCCGGTGGTCAGCGTGAACTGTCCGTTCTGCGCATCCCATTCGGCAAGCGCGGCACGCGGCTCCATGTAGTTGGAAACGAGCCGGTTGTTGACGAAGGAAATTTCGGTGATATGGCTTGCCTTGGCGAAGGCGGCATCCGTTGCATCCTTGTCTCCCTGGCCAAAAAGAAAGGCGCGATTTGTTCCCAGATCGGGCCAGATCAAAGGCGCATCGGCCGCCAGAGCGGCCTCCATGTCGACAATTGCCTCGGTCGCATCCCATTCTATATCAATCAGTTCCGCGGCATCCTGCGCCAGCTCGGTGCTGTCAGCGACGATAAAGGCAACGCCGTCACCAACATGGCGAACCTCACCGTCACACAGCAAAGGCGCTTCACGGACCTCACAGGTGGTTCCATCAACCTGCTGGACCGGCGTGAAACAATGCAAAGTGCCAAGATCAGGAATATCCTTGGCGGTCAGCACCAGATGAACACCCTTGGCTTGCCTGGCGTCATCAAGAGAATTGATCTTGAATGTCGCAGCGGCATGGGGAGAGCGCAGCAGGTGGCCATAGACCACACCGTCGCGATGGGAATCATCGGAAAAGCGGCCTTTCCCTTGAATGAGAGCATCGTCTTCTTTTCTGAGCGCGGATGCGCCAACGCCGAATTTCGGTGTCGCAATATTCATGAAAATACCTGTACCTTGAAATCCCGAAAGGGGCAGCTGATCTGCCCAATGTCATTTATAGAGGCAATGGGCAGGCCTGTCATCCAAAACACCGTAAAATTTGTTTCCGACCTCGACCGGGCAGCAAGAAAACCGGGGTTGCGCCTTTTGCCAGTTGAAGAACGCACCATCAACCCTTTAGTGTGCGCGGATTCTTGCCATACAGATCAACATTGCAAACGCCTCACAGCACGTTAGAGCAGACAGAACAGGACAGACATGAGAACCGAAACCGGACACGTCGTTCGCCTCGAAAACTATAAACAAACCGATTTTGAAGTGACCCATGTTGATCTGACATTCCGCCTGGACCCGGACAGCACCATCGTCAAAAGCCGTCTGTCCTTGAAACGCCGTCCAGGCGCAAAGCCTGGCGCACCATTGGTGCTGGCTGGTGATGAATTGCATTTCAAAGGGCTGCGGATCGATGATGTCGATGCAGCTCCGAAGCGCTACAAGGTCACCGCACAAAGGCTGGAAATTCGCGACCTTCCGACAAGTGATGCGTTTACTGTGGACGTGACAACTGCAATCGCACCCAGCCAGAATACGAAACTCATGGGCCTTTACCGGTCCAACGCGGTCTATTGCACCCAATGTGAGGCGGAAGGCTTCAGACGCATCACCTATTTCCTTGATCGGCCCGATGTGCTGGCCATCTATTCCACACGCATCGAAGCAAGGCAGTCCGAAGCCCCACTGCTGTTGTCCAATGGCAATCCCGTGGAACAGGGGGAAATGGGTGATGGATGGCATTATGCTGTGTGGCATGATCCCCATCCCAAGCCCAGCTATCTGTTCGCTCTCGTGGCCGGTGATCTGGCCAGCGTGTCAGACAGTTTCACCACACGCTCGGGGAAACCGGTTGAACTTGTCATCTATGTCGAACACGGCAAACAGGCACAGGCAACCTATGCAATGGATGCCCTGAAACGCTCGATGAAATGGGACGAGGACCGGTTCGGTTGCGAATATGATCTGGATATTTTCATGATTGTTGCTGTTTCCGATTTCAATATGGGCGCCATGGAGAACAAGGGCCTCAACGTCTTCAACGACAAATATGTTCTGGCAGATCCCGAGACCGCAACCGACGCCGATTATGCCAATATCGAGGCGATCATCGCCCATGAATATTTTCACAATTGGACCGGGAACCGCATCACCTGCCGCGACTGGTTCCAGTTGTGCCTCAAGGAAGGGCTGACAGTCTATCGCGATCACGAATTTTCTGCCGACATGCGCTCGCGGCCAGTCAAGCGCATTGCCGAGGTGCGCCTTTTGAAGGCTCACCAGTTCCCCGAGGACAGCGGGCCCCTTGCACATCCTGTACGGCCGGTGCGCTACAGTGAAATAAACAATTTCTATACGGCCACCGTCTATGAAAAAGGCTCCGAGGTCATCCGGATGCTGGCCACCATTTTGGGTCCGCAGGACTTCAAGAAAGGCCTCGATCTGTATTTCCAACGCCACGACGGCCAAGCCGCAACGATAGAGGACTTTATTGTCTGTTTCGAAGATGCTGCCGAGATCTCGTTGGCGCAATTCTCCCTATGGTACCATCAGGCGGGAACACCCGTAATCACGGTCGGCTCGACCTATGATGCCAACCTGCAAAAACTGACCGTACAGCTTGAACAATCTATTCCGCCGACACCCGGCCAGGCGAAGAAAAAGCCCATGCATATTCCCCTGCGCGTGGGATTGATCGGCGAGAATGGCAAGGAGATGGTGGCCTCTGCAATCAACGGCATTGAAAGCAGCGGTGATGTCTTGCATATCCGCAAGCGCAAACATCAGATTGTGCTTGCGGGCATAAAAACCCGCCCTGTGCTGTCGCTCAACCGCAGTTTTTCCGCGCCGGTCAATATCCATCTTGAACAATCATCAGAAGACCTGGCCCATCTGGCACGTTTTGAAACCGACCCATTTTCACGCTGGCAGGCACTCAATGATCTTGCAACCCGTGACCTGATTGCGGCAACCAACGCTGTCAGGGCAGGAGATGGCGTCCAGTGCAATCCTGCTCTTGTTGACAGCCTGCTTGCCACCCTTGGCGACGACAGGCTGGAACCGGCCCTCAAGGGCCAGGCTCTGACAATGCCTGGTGAGAGCGATATTGCCCGGGAGATTGGCTCAAACATCGACCCGGATGCCATTTATCTTGCCCGCCAGCGGATCATCAAATTTATTGCCGAAGCAGGTGCCGACCTGTTTTCAGCCGTTCTGTCTGAGACCCGAGCAACAGGACCATTCATGCCGGACGCCGAGGGTGCAGGCAGGCGCGCGCTTTATATGGCATCGCTCGGCTATCTGTCCCATGGCAAGATGCCGGCAGAGGAGATTCTTGCGATCTACGATGCGGCGGACAACATGACCATCAGGAGCGGCGCCCTGCTCGTCCTTGCCCATGAATACCCGGAATCGGCGGCTGCCAAAAAGGCACTTGTCGATTTTGAATCGCGCTTCAGCGACAATCCATTGGTCATCGACAAATGGATGGCAATCCAGGCGACCATTCCCGGACCTCAGTCCCTGGATCGCGTGTTGCAGCTCATGGCGACCCCGCATTATTCGGTGGAGAATCCCAATCGTATCCGGGCATTGCTTGGCAGCTTCATTTCCGGCAACCCGACGGGGTTCAATCTGGCCGATGGAAGGGGCTACAGGTTCCTTTGCGAACAGATCATCGCGCTTGATCAGCGCAACCCACAGGTTGCAGCCCGCCTGTTGACTGCCATGCGCTCCTGGCGATCACTGGAACCGATACGCCGTGAGAATGCCAGAATGGCACTTGGCGAGATTTCAGCACAGACATCCCTGTCGCCTGATGTGAGGGATATCACCGAACGCATTTTGGCCTGACGCACCCTTTGATACAATCACAGGAACCAGACAGTCCTTTGGCAGCTTCAGCTGTCTGAGAGAACGTCGTCCCGTGGATGCGACAGGCGTGTGCACATCCGCCACAAAGGCATTTTTCGCAAGCTGCCGAGCAACGCAAAAGCCTGACAATCGGCGGCGTCGGCTTCATATGTTGCAACGCACACTGCACCCATTGCATGCATTTAAATAAAATGATCAACGATTATATATGGTTAATAAAGAATTAAATTTGGCTCTGGACAAGGCGAATCACCTTTGATTCATTAGGGCAGATTCGGACACGCGGCTTTCGAATCACCTGAAGTTCAAAGGTGGGACATATGGCAGAAGCGCAACACACACGCGCTGCTGGGGGGGAGACTCTATCCAGCATTCACGATGCCCATGATTGGCGTTCGGATCTCGCAGGACACGTGAAACTTATCGCCAAACCGGCCTACAGCAGATTGCTGAAAGTTGAACCCTACCTCAGGCGATCCATTCCGGCGCTGATTGTGGCGTTTCTGGTGGTGGTTGCTGCTGCCAGATTCATGGATCTTCTGGAAGAGCGCTCACAAATCGAAGCCAATGCAAAACAGGCAACAGCATTGACTGCGCTTGCCAGCGCCGCTGCGCTCGCCAGGGAAAAAACGGCCTTTGCGGCGCAGCAACGCTGGAATGTCGAAGTGCGCATCGGCAATGCGCTCCCGGCGATGCTGGTGACAGACGGACGTTTCGTGCTGATTGCCAATCCAGAGGGCAGCATTTTTGCAGCGACCTCCATCGGCAATGATTTTGTCGGACGCAACCTGGAGCAGGTCCTGTCAGGTTCATCAGAACTTCGGCTGTTTGGATTGCGCGCCGGTGTTCAGAAGTTCCGATACAGAAATATCTCCTATTTTGGATCAAAAGCTGACCTTCCCGACGGCATAGGCAGCGTCACGGTGTTGACGCCTACCGCACAGGTCTTCAGCCCGTGGAGACAGGAAGTCTCACTCAATGTGACGCTGTTTGCAGCCACATCGAGCATTTTGCTGGTCATTCTCTACGCCTATTTCACCCAGGCTTCCCGCGCCCGGGATGCAGATGATATCTATCTTGAGGCGCACAATCGTGTCGACACTGCCCTTTCAAGGGGCCGATGCGGATTGTGGAACTGGGATTTGAATCTCGGACGCCTTTACTGGTCGCGCTCGATGTATGAAATCCTTGGCCAGCCGCCGCGCGACTGCGTCCTTTCCTTTGGTGATGTCAATCACCTCATGCACCCTGACGACAAAAGCCTTTTCGAGGTTGCCCGGTCAATCATGCGTGACAAGGTCAAGGAGGTCGACCACCTTTTTCGAATGCGTCATGCGGACGGTCACTATGTTTTGCTCAGGGCACGCGGTCAAATCACCAGTGATGCAGCGGACCAAAGCCATCTGATCGGCATAGCCATGGATGTAACGGAGCAGCATCGCCTGGCGCAACGCTCCGTCGAGGCCGATCAGCGTTTGCTGGATGCGGTGGAGAGCACCTCGGAAGCCTTTGTCCTTTGGGACAAGGATGACCGCCTTGTCATGTGCAATTCGAAATTCCAGCGCATTTTCGGCTTGCCGGACGATGTCACACAACCGGGCGTTCCGCGCGAAAAGGTGTTGGCTGAGGCCAAGCGTCCGATTGTAAAAACCCAGATGCCCGGTGGCAGCGGCAGCAATGATGCCAAGAGCATGGAAGTGCAATTGGCGGATGGGCGCTGGCTGCAGATCAATCAGCGCAATACACGCGATGGTGGGTCGGTCTCGGTGCATACCGATATCACCCAGTTGAAAAGACATCAGGATCGTTTGCGCGAATCCGAAAGGCGTCTGATGGCCAGCATTGGTGATCTCTCCGCTTCGCAGGGCACCCTGGAAAGGACTGCCGTGGAACTCAGCGAATTGAATGCCAAATATCTGGCGGAAAAAGATCGCGCCGAGGCTGCCAACAAGGCGAAATCAGAATTCCTTGCCAATATGTCTCATGAATTGCGAACACCTCTGAACGCCATCATCGGGTTTTCCGAAATCCTGCAGACCCGGATGTTCGGCCCTCTTGGCTCTGAAAAATACAGTGAATATGCCGACGATATCAACAGCAGCGGCAAACACCTGCTGGGTGTTATCAACGATATTCTCGACATGGCCAAAATCGAGGCCGGGCGACTGCAACTCGATTATGAAACCATCGACATCGCACCTTTGATCGAGGAGACCTTGCGGTTGATTGCAATTCCGGCTCGGGACAAATCAATTCTGCTGGAGGCAAAAATATCTGCTGGATTGACTCTGTCGGCCGACCGGCGAGCCATCAAGCAGATCCTGCTTAACCTCTTGTCGAATGCCGTTAAATTTACCGAGAATAACGGGCGTATTTCCGTGCGCGCCCGCAAGCATTCCGGTGCCGTTACACTGACGATCGAAGACACCGGAATCGGCATTTCCAAAGCCGCTCTCAAGACTATCGGCCAGCCCTTCGAGCAGGTTCAGAACCAGTTTTCCAAAAGCCGTGGCGGCTCCGGTCTGGGCCTGGCGATCTCCCGCGCGCTTGTCACCATTCATGGCGGCGCCATGAAAATAAGATCAACCAAAGGTGTGGGAACAATCGTGGCGCTTCGCATGCCGGTCGCTCCAGCCATGGAGGTGGACCCCGAAAAAAGCTGAAGACGCTTAAGACCTTCGCACACAAGGTTCGTGCAGGGTTTCAATCAGCATGCAAACAGCCCGTTTGCACAGATGAAAAGCAGCTTTTCCGACGAATTCAAGAATGCCCTGCGGCAAACTCGGGCACAGGCCCACCCCGGATCTTTGTTGATCCGGGGATTTTTTTGACCGTTTTGCGCGTGCCGATCGGCTATCGGATCACGATGGCATTTCCTCTTCCTGCTGCAGAGTGCGTATCAAAATTTCACGAACAGATCCGGAAATCGCTTTCAAATGGGCTTCCAGCGTTGACAGATCGGGAAAATCGACACGCCTGAGCATCAGGTCCACAAAGGCTTTGGGTGATTTTTGAGGATCGAATTTCCCATCGAGGCATAGGCGGGTGATCTGGGAAATACGCGTGTAGAGAGCCAGAGCTTCCAACAGTGTCTCGGTATCCCCTTCCCCGATTATCTTTGCGCCAAAGCACTCAATGACGCCCTTGGTCAAAGTGTTGCAATCATGGACAGGCAATTCCATGGCCGGCGCCTGCAAACGCATGAACTGGGCAATGAACTCGATATCGATGATACCGCCCGGTATCAACTTGAGATCCCAGATATTTGCCGGTGGTTTTTCCACTTCGATACGCTGACGCATGGCAGCCACTTCGCCAGCAAGTGTTGCAACATCGCGTTTGCGGCCCAGAACAGTGTCGAAAACCTCTTCAGCTTCCGCCTTCAACTGCGCATCCCCGGCAACGACACGCGCCCGGGTCAGGGCCATGTGCTCCCAGCTCCAGGCCTGTTCCATCTGGTATTTGCGGAAAGCACGAATATGCGTTGCCACCGGTCCCTTGTTGCCGGATGGCCGCAGGCGAAAGTCTACCTCATACAGAATGCCTTCAGCCATTGGCGCCGACAGGGCGGCAATCAAACGTTGGGTAAAGCGCGTATAGTAACGAACCGGATCGACTGGTTTTGCGCCATCCGACTGCACACAATCCGCATCATGGGTGTAGAGCAGGATAAGATCAACGTCGGATTCGGCCGTCATTTCAAGACTGCCGAGTTTGCCCAATCCGACAATGGCCACCCTGCCTCCGCAAATACGGCCATGGGCCTGTTCCATTTCACCCTGCACAGCCTGCGTTGCGGCCTGCAAGGCAAGATCCGCCAGATAGGTATAGGCGCGCCCTGCCCGTTCTGCATCAATGGCGCCGGTCAACAGCCGAACACCGATCAGGAACTTTTGCTCGGCTGCAAAAATCCGTAGCCGATCAAGGATTTCCTCATAGGCAAAATTACCCACCAGGAAGGCATTCAGCCGCTCGGCAAGATTGACCCGGTCCGGCAATTCGGCAAGCAAAGCCGGATCCAGCATTCCATCAAATACGTGGGGCTTGCGGCTGATGACCTCGGCCAATCTTGGTGCCGACGCCATGATGTTGATCAGAACGGACAGCAGACCCGGATTGTTGCCCAGCATTGAAAAAAGCTGGATGCCGGCTGGCAGACCGGACAAAAATGCATCAAATCGCAGCAACGTATCATCCGCTCGTTTGGTGTCGGAAAATGCCTGCAAGAGAACGGGCATGAGTTCGGTGAGGCGTTCGCGTGCGCTTGATGTCTGTGTTGCCCGATACCGGCCATAGTGCCAGGTGCGGATAATGCGAGACATGTCCGAGGGCCGTTCAAACCCCATTTTTGCCAAAGTGCCGATCGTATCGGGATCATCCCCGTCACCGGTGAACACCAGATTGCCTGATTCCGATGCCAGCACCCTCTCGTGTTCGAACAGCTGAGCATAATGATCTTCGACCAAAGCCCAGGTCGTCAGCAGTTGGCTGGAAAATTCCTCGGGCTTGTCATATCCCATCATCAGAGAGACCTGACGAAACTCCTCCTCGTCCTCGGGCAGGATATGGCTTTGCTCATCGCGGCGCATTTGAATGCGGTGTTCCACATCACGCAGGAACCAGTAGGCTTTGCGCAAGACCTCTTCGGCATCAGGATCTATCCACCGCGCCTCTGCCAGAGCCGCCAATGTCTCATCTGTCTGACGTGTTCTCAGCCACGGCATACGGCCGCCAGCGATCAATTGCTGGGTCTGCACAAAAAACTCGATTTCGCGAATTCCGCCGCGACCCAGTTTGACATTGTGGCCGCGCACCCTGATCTCACCATAGCCCTTGTGGGCATGGATCTGTCGCTTTATTGAATGAATGTCTGCAATGGCACCATAATCGAGGTATTTGCGGTAGACGAAAGGCGCCAGATCACGGCAATAGGATTCGCCCGTGACCATGTCTCCAGCAGCTGGGGAGGCCTTGATATAGGCCGCTCGCTCCCAATTCTGCCCCCTTGCTCCATAATAATGCATGGCTGCATCATAGGGCAGCGCCAAGGGTGTTGAGCCCGGGTCCGGACGCAGGCGCAGATCGGTCCTGAAAACATATCCGTCACCCGTCCTCTCCTGCAGAATACGGATGAGCTTTCGTACCAGACGGGAGAATACCTCTGTGCCTTCGTCCTCATCAATCACGATGTCCGCTTGCGGATCATAGAGAACAACCAGATCAATATCGGAGGAATAGTTCAATTCGCCGGAACCCAGCTTGCCCATCCCGATAATGGCCAGGCCGGATCCCTTGCTGGGTTCTGCGACATCCTTCAGGCTGAGTTTGCCGGCCTTGTGGGCTGATAAAAGCAGATGGTCTGTTGCAGCACAGACGGCGGCTCTGGCAAAGGCGCTGAGCCAGCCGGTGATGCGCGGTGTTTGGAAAACCCGTGCAAGATCATACAGAGCCAGAGAGAAGGCCAATTGACGCTTCAACTGGCGCAGACGGGTCATCAGGCCCGCTTCGGCAGGAAATTGTTTCCAGGCATCGCGCGCGTCGGACACCAGCTCCTGCATCAGGATCTCCGGCTTGCTGTGCATGGTTCTCAAGACATCCGCCGGGTGCGTTCTGGCGATGTCGTTCAAATAGGGCGAAAGGGTCATGGCGGCCAACAGCAGTTGGCGTGCCGGCGTGTCGCTGTGGAGAAATGCGACCAGTTCCGGAAAATCTCTTGCTGCAGACAACAGGTCGCGAAGTGCCCGATCAAAGGCCTCCGGTGATGCAGCCCTGATCGGCATGCCACCGCTCATGACAGTTTGCGAAAATTCCTCGTGTGCACTTTTCAAATTCCAACCCTGTCAGCCAAAGACCATCATTGCGTGCAGGCCTGTTTGCCCGCTTTCGCCATTGCTTTCAAGGACAAGTTGGCCCCCGTGCATGCCCATGATAGCCTCAACAAGACTGAGACCCAATCCGGTTCCCGGTTTTGAACGACTTTCATCCAGTCTGACAAAGCGCTTGATGACGTCCTGGCGTCTGTTTTCCGGTATCCCAGGGCCATTGTCTCTCACCGAGAGCACCTTCTTGCCATCCACATTCTCAAGGCAAATCACAACTTTTGCCTCCGCCTGGTTGTCCGCGGAATATTTTATCGCATTGTCGATCAGATTGCTGAAGGCCTGTCCGATCAGTTCCCTGTTGCCGGAAACATGGATACCATCCGCGATGGCAGATGATATCAGAACGCCCGCCTCTTCGGCCAATGGTTCATAAAGCTCTTCCGTGTCATGGGCAATTTGCGACAGGTCGACATCATTCATTTCTGCCACAGCGGACCCTGCTTCAACCCGGGAAATCGTCAGCAAGGCATTGAAGGTTCGGATCAACTGATCCGATTCCTCAATCATGTCCTCCATTGCCGAGCGATATTCGGCTGCATCATCGGCTCCCGACAGAGCGGCTTCGGCGCGATTGCGAAGCCTTGTCAGAGGCGTTTTCAAATCATGTGCAATATTGTCGGAGACCTGCCGCAACCCCTCGTTGAGTTTCTCGATGCGACCAAGCATGGCATTCAAAGCGCCTGAAAGGCGGTCAAATTCGTCACCGGAACCACTGACAGGCAATCGCTGGCCAAGGTCGCCTGCCATGATCTTCTGGCTGGCCTGTGAAACCCGGTCGATCCGATGCAAGGCGCCGCGGCCAATGAAAAACCAGATCAGCAAAGCGCCCACGACCATGATACCGAGCGCTATGGCAAGAGAGCGTCTGATGGTGGTGCGAAATTGCGTCGGCTCCCCCAGATCCCTTCCGACGAGAACGCGCATGCCATTGGGCAGGAAGATGACCTCCGCCAGCGCCTGGTGTCCGGGCGCGCCTTCCGGTTGATAGAACCGCCGATAGGAGAAGGGTCTTTCCGTCCAGCCCTGCCGGTCAAGGATGCCCGGTTGCAGGCTGGCGACATTGCCAGCGAGAATACTCCCGTTGGGCGCGGCGATCGTATAGAGATTGGCGCTGGGTTCCCGGGAGCGGCGGTCGATGTGGGTGATCAGCAGAGGAACACCGCCGCGACGATAAAAATTGCCAAGGACCTTGAGTTCATCCTGGACCACATGCTTGGTCTGATTGGTGAGCAGGCTTGTGGTCATGTCGGTCACATAGAACACCAGCACAACGGCGCTGATGGCAAACAGGCCGAGATAGAGCGCCGACAACCGGACGGCTGTTGTGCGAAGAAGTGCCCTGAGCTGGCTCATTTAGCTGTCGGACTTCAGGATGTAGCCCGCACCCCTTACGGTGCGAAGCAATGCCTCGTCATAGCCCTTTTCAATTTTTGATCTGAGCCTTGAGATATGGACGTCGATGACATTGGTCTGCGGATCAAAATGATAATCCCAGACATTTTCCAACAGCATGGTTCGCGTCACGACCTGTCCAGCATGTTTCATCAAATATTCAAGCAGCCTGAATTCGCGTGGCTGCAGGTTTATCTTCTGTCCCGCCCGGTGCACTTCATGGGCCAGACGGTCCAACTCCAGATCGGCGACCTTGTAAACCGTTTCATTGTCACGCATGCCCTTGCGGCGCCCCAGCACTTCGACACGGGCCAGCAGTTCGGAAAATGAATAGGGCTTGGGAAGATAGTCATCACCGCCTGCACGCAGACCTGTAACCCGGTCGTCAACCTGACCAAGCGCCGACAGGATCAGGATGGGTGTCTCAATCGACTTTTTTCGCAGGTCACTGATGATGGAAAGGCCGTCGCGCTTGGGCAACATGCGATCAATGACCAGGACATCATAGATGTTTTCGGTCGCCAGATAAAAGCCAGTATCACCGTCGCTGGCATGGTCTGTCACGATACCAGCTTCGTTGAACGCCTTGATCAGATAAGCCGCCGCCTCCAGATCGTCTTCAATAACCAGAATTTTCATGGCTGGCATATTAGTCAATTCTACAGGTGAAAAACAAATCATAAGATGGCTTGCCGGCGGGTACCGGCAATCTTCTGCGAAAATAGATGACAGCGGGCCGATGGGGGGCCCGCTGTCTGCAGAATCGGGTAACCGGTCGGGGCATGACCGCTTGCCCGTTCTGATCAGGATTTGGCAAGCGGCAGGGCGACGAACCGGTTGCTGTCTTGCGTGTTCAACTGGAACAGCACTGCCTTGCGGCCGGTTTCAGATGCCGCTTCCACTGCCGATGCGACATCCTTGGCCGATTGCACTGCGACATTATTGACCGAGACAATGATATCGCCCTGGGTGAAACCCCGTTCCGCAGCCAGACTTTCCGGCTCCACCGAAACGATTTCCAGGCCTTTTGCATCTTCTGCCGGTTTCACCATCAAACCAAACTGCTGGAGCGATTCGCCGTCATTCGTGCTGGCCGGGCTGTCGTCCTCGACAGATGCTTTCTTGACGTCCTTCAGCGCTTCTATCGTCACCGAAATGCTACGGCTTTCTCCATCACGCCAGACCGTGAGGTCGACTTCCTTGCCGGGTTTGACATTGGCGATCCTGCGCGCCAGATCCCGCGGATCCTTGATCGTCTCCCCGTCCACTGCGGTGACCACATCGCCTGATTCCATGCCTGCCTTCTTGGCCGGTGAATCGTCCTGCGGTTCAGTGACCAGGGCGCCTTTAGACTCAGCAAGTCCGAGCGATTCGGCAATGTCATCCGTTACGGGCTGAATCTGAACACCCAGCCAGCCGCGTTCGATCGTTCCGTCATCCATCAGATCGGCAACAACGGAGTCGGCAAGCGAGGCAGGAATTGCAAAGGCGATGCCGACATTGCCGCCCGAGGGTGAGAAGATCGCCGTATTGACGCCAATGACCTCGCCTTGAAGATTGAACGTCGGGCCACCTGAATTGCCGCGGTTCACCGCTGCATCGACCTGGATAAAGTCATCATAGGGGCCAGCGCCGATATCACGGCCACGGGCCGAAATGATGCCAGCCGTTACCGTCCCGCCCAGACCGAAGGGATTGCCGACAGCAACAACCCAGTCGCCGATGCGGGTTTTGTCATCGCTGGCAAATTCCACATAGGTGAAGTCCTCATCGCCATCGACCTTGAGAACGGCAAGATCGGTGCGTGCATCCTTGCCAACGAGTGTCGCATCCAGCTCGGTGCCGTCATGGAGAATGACTGAGAATTCCGTACCATCATCGACGACATGGTTGTTTGTCACCAGATATCCGTCAGCCGTGATGAAGAAGCCCGATCCTTGCGAAACAGGTCGTGCGCGCCGTGGTTGGAGCGGTTCAGCCCCCCTGTCGTCACGTTCACTGAATTGATCCGGTTTACCCATGCCTTTTCCAAAGCCAAAGTCCTTGAACAGGCGGCGCATCGGATGATCTTTCGGCAGATTGTCCAATCCGGGAATTCCAAGGCTGAAACCATCCGATGAGACCGGTGTGATATTCGACTTGACGCGGACGGATACGACCGCTGGTGTGACGGCTTCCACGACATCGGCAAATCCCGGAACGGAAGGCGCCTCTACCCGAACAGCATCGGCGTAGGCTGACTGAACACGTGCAGGAATGCCGCTGGTCATCATAGCCGCTGCCAGACCCAGCACGGCTGTGGTCGTCAGTAATCCCTTGCGGGTAAAATGATCATATTTCTTGAGCATGAGCATATCCTTTGGCTGTTGCATCAATTTGCATGACCATCAGATAGGCTCTGTGACCTTACCGCCGCCTATCCGGCAGATGAATATTTGGTAATGTTCGGAGTGGATTGTCTGAAGGGAAACGGTTCCCGGCGACGCTAGAGTATGTTGTCAAATTTCGCCGGAGAGATCCGTTCCATCCTCGCCGGTGACCCTGGTGACAACCTTCGAGGTGGTTTCCAAGGTCTTGTGCACCGGGCATTTGTTGGCAATCTGCTCGATCTTGCCGCGCAGGGCTTCGGGTACGATACCTTGCACGAGAATCACTCTTTCAAAGCGGTCGATCTTGCCGCTACCCTTTTTGCCAAAGGCCTGCAGTTCATCCTCCGTGCATTCCAGGCAGTCGGCCGCATGGATTTTGGAATGGGACACTTCGACACTGACGCGTCCCAGATCAAGCTTTTTGAAATCCGCATACATGCGCAGGGTCATGGACGTGCAGGCACCAAGGGCTGCCGACAGGTAGTCGTAAGGCGAAGGTCCGGAATCCAGACCGCCGACACTGACCGGTTCATCGGCGAACAGACGATGCCTGCCTGCATGAACCGTGTTTTGGAACTTGCCCTCGCCAGTTTCCGATACAAGCACGGCTTCGCGTTCTCCGACCCCTTGCGGCACATCAGCTTCGATGTAACGCGACGCCCAACCGGCGATCATGGAAGCGGCAAAGGAGGCATCTTCCGATCGGCTGAGCAGATGATCGGCCTTGTCCAGCGAGACGAAACTCTTTGGATGTTTTGCCGCCGTGAAAATCGTCGCGGCATTGTCGATGCCGACAGTGGCATCGATGGGAGAATGCAGGACCATGAGGGGTTTCCTCATGTTTGCAATATGCTGGGTCAGGGTTTTCTCACGCACATCATCCAGAAATTGCTTCTGGATTGTAAATGTCCGCCCTGCAAGCTCGACCATGGCTTGCCCATCGCGCTCTATATCTTCGATCTTCGACCCGAAATTTTCTATGACATGCGCCACATCAGCAGGTGCACCGATCGTCGCAACGGCTCTGACTTCCGGTATGGATTGCGCAACAGCCAGAATAGCTGCTCCACCCAGGGAGTGACCGATCAATATTTGCGGTGCGGCGAAATTTAACCGCAAATAGTTGGCTGCCGATTGCAGGTCGGCGACATTGGACGAAAAATTGGTGGAAGCAAACTCGCCTTCGCTGGATCCAAGGCCGGTAAAATCAAACCGCAGGACAGCAATCCCGGCGCGCGAAAGCTCGGCTGCAATGCGTTTGGCTGCCAGAATGTCCTTGCTGCAGGTAAAACAATGGGCAAAAAGCGCGTAGGCGCGTACATGGCCAGCCGGAATATCAAGCCGCGCCGCCAATCGCGCGCCGGAATGACCGGTGAACTCGGCCTTGATGGATGTGGCTGACATGGGGCACCTCCTGATTGGACTTACTCGGCAGGCAGCCGGTAGAATCATGCTACAGTTGATCGCCTTCACGCGAACCTAAAATCTTCTTGATGTCCGACTGTTCTTCGACAGAAAGCACGGTGGCTGACGCACTGGTTCTGCGACGCCGGGAGCCAAGCAGCAGATAACCGAATCCGACCGCCAGCAAGATGAGGGGCATAGCCCAAAGCACAATGGTTTTCGACGATAGTCTCGGTTTGAGCAGGACAAATTCGCCATAGCGCGAAACGATGTAGCCAATGACCTCATTGTCGCTGTCTCCAACGACCAATCGCTGCCGAACAAGCACCCTCAGGTCCTTTGCCAGTTCCGCATCGGAATCATCAATCGACTGATTCTGACAGACCAGGCAACGCAATCCTGCGGAGATGTCCCGGGCGCGTTGCTCAAGAACCGGGTCATCGAGAATTTCATCCGGAGTCACAGCACCCGCAGGAAGCGCAAAAAGCAGCGCCAAAAACGGCACAGCAAAAAGGGTGAGCGCCAATTTCCTCACGTTTCTTGTCCGACTGCAACTGCTGGCGACCTGCTTTTGGCCGGAGCGCCGATACGCAGACGTCTGTCAAACAGCGAAACGATCCCACCGAAAGACATGAAGATCGCACCGAACCAGATGAAGGTCACCCAGGGCTTCCACCAAACGCGCACGACCACGCCTCCACCCGGCAGCTCATCGCCAAGCGCCACGTAAAGCTGATTGGCTCCATTGGTGTAGATGCCAGCCTCGGTGGTCGGCATCTGACGGGCGGTAAAGACACGTTTGGCTGCCGTCAAATGCGACACCGGCTGGCCATCGCGCAAAATGATGAAACGCCCCTGCAGCTCGGTATAATTGGGTCCGGTATTGGGTTTCAAACCTTCAAATTGCAGTGTGAACGGGCCACCGACCGTGGTTTCTCCCGGCTTCATGGTGACCACGCTTTCGGTGGCGAAAGCAGTGACGGCAACAATCCCGATGACTGAAACGCCAAGCCCCATATGGGCCAGTGCGCCGCCAAAGGCGGAACGCGGAAGGCCCTTGAGCCTTCGCCACATGATTGGCAAGGCAACCTTGCCAACGCCCGATCGCATGGCGATATCAGTCAGACTGCCGGCAATCAGCCATACGCCAAGACCTATTCCAAGCCCGGCCATCACAGGGGCACCAGTGGCAAAGTAGATGACGGCCAGCGAGACAAGCAGCGCTGCACCTGCAGCCATATAGAGACGTTGCGTTACGGCCCACAGGTCGCCGCGTTTCCAGGCCAGCAGGGGACCGAAGGGAACGGCAAGAAGCAACGGAATCATCAGCGGACCGAATGTCAGATTGAAAAATGGCGGTCCGACGGAAATCTTCGCGCCGGTGATCGCTTCAAGCACCAGCGGGTAGAGTGTTCCCACAAGCACGGTCGCGGTCGCGGTGGTCAAAAACAGATTGTTGAGAACCAGTGCGCCCTCTCTCGATATGGGTGCAAACAGTCCACCCGGAGACAGGGTTTGTGCGCGCAATGCAAAAAGCGTAAAGGCGCCGCCGATGAACGCCACAAGAATGCACAGGATGAATATGCCGCGCGTCGGATCTGTGGCGAAGGCGTGAACCGAGGTCAGGACTCCGGAGCGCACGAGAAATGTCCCTAGCAGGGAAAGGGAAAACGTCATGATCGCCAGGAGAATCGTCCAGATTTTCAGGGCTTCGCGTTTTTCCATCACAAGCGCGGAATGCAGCAGCGCCGTTCCGGCCAGCCAGGGCATGAAAGATGCATTTTCCACCGGGTCCCAGAACCACCAGCCGCCCCAGCCAAGTTCATAGTAGGCCCAGTAGGACCCCATCGCTATGCCGGCAGTCAGGGCTGTCCAGGCTGCCAATGTCCAGGGTCGCACCCAGCGCGCCCAGGCTGCATCAATGCGACCGTCGATCAGGGCAGCAACAGCAAAGGAGAAGCAGATGGAAAAACCCACATAGCCCAGATAGAGCATAGGTGGATGAATCGCCAAACCGATGTCCTGAAGGATTGGATTGAGGTCGCGCCCTTCAAGCGGGGCCGGGCTAAGCCGTTGAAATGGATTTGACGTCAACAGGACAAAGGTCAGAAAAGCCGAGGTGATCCATGCCTGGACCGCCAGTACGTTTGACTTCAAGGTTGCGGGCAGATTGCCCCCGAAGAATGCGACCAGCGCACTGAAAAACACCAGAATCAGGAGCCACAACATCATGGATCCTTCGTGGTTTCCCCAAACGCCGGAAAACTTGTAGATCATCGGCATCATCGAATGGGAATTCTCCCAGACATTCTTGACCGAGAAATCAGATGTGACATAGGAAACCGTCAAGGCGACAAATGCGAACAGGATCAGCACGAAGGAAGCGATCGCAGCGGCCGGGGCAACGCCCATCAGCCCTGCATCGCGGGTTCTGGCGCCGATAATTGGCAGCACCGATTGCAGCAGTGCTGTCGCAAGCGCCATGATCAGCGCATAGTGGCCAAGTTCAACAATCATCGCAATGCCTCACTTTTCCTCACCCTGCCACACGCCCTGTGCTTTCAGGCTTTCAGCGACTTCCTTGGGCATATAGTTTTCGTCGTGTTTGGCCAGAACCGAATCGGCGACAAAAACCGGATCGCCGGGCACGAAGGCGCCTTCGACAATAACACCCTGCCCTTCACGGAACAAATCAGGCAGAATCCCGGTATAGGTTATGGCAACCTCGTTGGCCGTGTCCGTGACCACAAATTCCACTTTGGTACCCGTTCCCCTGACCACCGATTTTTCTGCAACAAGCCCACCCAGCCTGATGCGCGTATCGGGACCAATCTGCTTTTCGACAATGTCGGTGGGCGAATGGAAATAGACAATCTGGTCCTGCAGGGCAAAGAGCACCAGAAGAACCGCTGCACCGATCACGGCCACCCCACCGCTGATGATGGCCAGTCGTTTCTGCTTGCGTGTCATTGTTTCAGCTCCTTCGGCTCCAGACCCAATTGCGATGCCATGGCCAACAGGACCTGCCGGTCTGCATTGTCGGCACCAAAATGATTCAGGGCGCGGGACAGGGCGTCGCCTGCCTGGTCCCTCTGCCCCAGAACCATGTGGGAACGGATCAGCCGCAACCACCCGGCACTGTCGTCAGGGTTCTCGCGCAATTTGGCATCGAGTCCTGCCACCATGCCGGCAATCATGTCCAGCCGTTCTTCATTGGACATCTGCGAGGCAGCGGCAACGTCTTCAGCGCTGGGACCCGGAGCATCGGGACCCGGAGCATCGGGACCCGGGGCATCGGAACCGGGGGCTGCAGAATCGGGAATTGCCACAGCTGTTTGCCCTTGCGCCTGATCGGTGCCCATTCCCGCAACTGTTCCAAGCCTTTGGATATGTTCACGCACCAACGGCATCCAGGCGGCATCCGGCGGCGAATTCTCGGCCAATTTGACAAAATCCGCTCTCGCCTGTTCGTTCTTGCCTTCCTGAGCCAGTCCCAGCGCCAGAAAATAGGCCGAGAGTGGATTGTCCGGTTGCAGATCCTGAGCCTTCTGGAAGGCTTCCTGAACTTCGGCCGTCACAATGCCACCACTTTGAGAAAACAGCGACTGGCCTAGCCCCGCCTGACGCGCGGCAGTGGAACCAAGCAGACGAATGGCATTGCGGTAGGCTGTTTCTGAATCATGCATCCTGTTGAGGCCAAGATAGATCGGCGCCAGAACGTCCCACCCCTTGCCGTCCTGCGGATTGCTCGCCAGATGTTTTTCGGCCTGGGCCACAAGGGCTTGAATATTGCTGTTGCTGTCGGGCACCGGTTCGACACGGGCGGCCAGAGGCTGCGCCGGCATTCCCGGTTGACCAACAGCCAGATACCCGGCAAGGGCCATGAAGGGCAGGAAAATGATTACGGCAAGACGGCCAAAACGTGTAAGGCCGGTTGACGCTGCCGCATGATCGGCCTCTGCCTTCGACGCCTTGATCAGCCTGCGACCGACCTCGGCGCGGGCATATTCGGCTTCCTGTCCTGAAAGGCTGCCAATGTTGATGTCACGCTCTATCTCGCGTAGCTGGTCAGAATAGACTTCCACGTCAAATTCGCGCGCGTCGATGTCCTTTTTCCGCGGTCGCATCAAGGGGACAAGCAAACTGATTGTAACAGCCACCGTCATGACGGCAGCCAGGATCCAGAACATCATGTTATCTGTTATCTGACTTTTGAGTGCTCTTCAGTACACGAACGTTATTACCGCCATCGCGCGACCATCGATAATGTCTATTGGAATAGCAAAGGCTAGACAAGCGGTGTCCATCTGCCGTTCTGCTCGCGGCAGGCTGTTCCACGCGTCGTTGTTGACTGCCCATCGTATTCAACTTTATGAATGTATTGCCTGCAGTTCTGGGATCCCACCTCATAGGGTTGGGCGGCATGGACCTCGCCGAAAGCGCCGGATTTGGGGCTCTTCCATGCGACAATCTGTCCGCTCGGAACAACCTCCAATGCGCGATATTCGGCCTCCAAGGCCAGCCGGCGGTCACCGGCACTCAGAGAAGCGGAAACGGAAGGGTCGATAATACCGCCGTTGAGCGCCTGGATCACGCTTGGCTCAGCTTGGGCCTGCGGGACAAAGGAATTCAACATGCCGGATTGAGTGGTCTTGCTGGAGCAACCGGCAAGAACCAACAGCATGGCAGCAACGAGATATGCGGATTTCATAAATTGCCTTCTCCGAAAACAGGCTGTCTTTAATACGAGCGGGATCGAGAAAATCGTTTCAGTGCATCGGTTTGTTCTATAGCATCTTTGTGGCAAGGTTTTGATCATCATCGCGTGATGTTCAAACTAGCGAACAGCAACCGGCAAGTTGACGATGGCGCATAGACCGCCCAGTGAACTCCGCTTGAGTTCAACCGAGCCGTGATATTCTTCGGTGATTTCCTTGATAATGGAAAGGCCAAGCCCCGTTCCGGGCTTGCTTTCATCCAGTCTGCGGCCGCGTTTCAAGGCCTCCTCCAGCTGATCATCAGGCATTCCGGGTCCATTGTCCTCCACCAGAATGGCCACGAACGGTTTGCTGTTCGCTCCGTCCGTCGCCCCTGCCCGGCTGCGCTGTACTGAAGCTGCCTTTATCTGAACCCGGATGGCCACACGGTCCGTTGTCCATTTGCTCGCATTTTCCAACATATTGCCGAGGATTTCCTCCACGTCATGCTGTTCCATTGCCAGTTCTGGTACGTCTGGCGGCAATTCCAGCTCAAAGGCCATGTCCGGGTTCAACCGCTCCATGACCCTTACGAGGCGTTGCAGGACCATTTTTGTATCGGTGCGTACAAGGACGGAATTCTTCTGCGCGGCAATGCGCGCTCTGTCGAGATAGTGCTGGACCTGATTTTGCATTGCCATTGCCTGCTCATTGACCAGTTGTGCCTGTTCCGGCGCCATTGATCTGGTTTCGTTGAGCAAAACGGCTATGGGCGTTTTCAGAGAATGGGCAAGATTGCCCACTTGCATCCTGGCCCGTTCGACGACACGGCGATTGTTATCGATCAGCGCGTTGACCTCGGTGGTCAAGGGCGCAATTTCACGCGGAAAACGGCCCTCCAACGACTCGGTCTTGCCGGTTCGGATCTCTTCCAGTGAGCGCCTTATGCGATCAAGCGGGCGAAGACCAAGCAGGATTGCAAGCGCATTGACCACCAGGCTGCCAAGACCGAAAACCGTCAGGAACAATATCAGCTGGCGTGAAAAGACCCAGACATCCGCATCCACATCCGCCTGATTTCCGGTGACCCGGAAGCGGGCCACTTCGCCATTGTCACCCAGAACAACCTCCGTCTCGGCCACCAGAACATTGCGCCCGCCCGTATCGGTGGACGCATAGAAACGTTCATAGAGTTCATTGAATGGCGCCGTTTGTGTATCCGTAATGGCGACTTTCTGATTGCCCAGCGAGACGGATTCAATCCGGTCAGGCGGACCATTGTCAACAACGTCAACAATCCAGTACCACCCCGAATCAGGCTGACTGAATCGCAGGTCTCCAAGCTGCAGTGATCCCAACAGCCTGCCATTGTTGCCAAGGGAAACAGAGTTGATGGCATTGTAGAGCTGGGCACGCAACAGATCGCGGAAGCCGCGCTCCGCGCTGTTTCTATAGGACGTCAGGATCAGCACACCGGTCACGAAAAGGGCAATCACCGCCCAAAGTGTGGCGACCGTCAGGACCCGTGCGGCAAGTGAACGCGGTTGAGCCGGTTTATCGGCCATCGCCGGATGCCTGGCCCGGCGATTGAATACGATAGCCAAGCCCGCGAATGGTTTCGATCACATCAAGACCCATTTTCTTGCGAAGCCGACCGACAAAGACTTCTATCGTATTGGAATCGCGGTCAAAATCCTGATCGTACATATGCTCGACCAGTTCAGTGCGCGAGACGACCTTGTCCATATGGTGCAACAGATAGGACAACAAACGGAATTCATGGGAGGTCAGCTTGAGCGCAACGCCATTGACGGTGGCCTTTGCCCCTCTTGTGTCCAGGCGCAAGGGACCACAGGTAATTTCAGAGGAGGAATGTCCGGCGGCGCGGCGAATAAGCGCTCTGACACGCGCCAGCACTTCCTCAACATGAAACGGCTTGGCAACATAATCGTCAGCACCGGCATCAATGCCCGCCACCTTGTCACTCCAGCGGTCACGGGCCGTCAGGATCAGAACAGGCAGGGACCGACCGGCCTCCCGCCACTCTTCCAGTACAGAAATTCCGTCCTTTTGCGGCAGACCAATGTCCAGAATTGCCGCATCATAGGGTTCGGTGTCGCCGAGAAAATGCCCCTCTTCCCCGTCAAAGGCCTTGTCGACAACATAGCCGGCCTCTTCCAGCGCCTCCACCAATTGCCTGTTCAGATCCGGATCGTCTTCAACAACAAGTATTCGCATTGGCTGTCTCCCATCGCCCTGCCGGTCGAAACCGGCAAATACACGCCCGTATCAGGGCCTGGCATTTACTGTCAGCTTACGCCTTCTTTTGCCGCTGGAATCATTGGCCAGAACGGTGATCTTGCAAACAGCCTGCCCGCCACTTTTGCCAACAGATACCGACAGCAGCTCACCTTGCGTCTGTGCCAGAACCCGTTGCACGGCAGCGGAACAATCAGCATTACTCTGGGCAGAGGCATCAATGGGTTTCAGAACCATCGACGGCAATGCCAACATCACGATCAGAAGTAATTTCGCGCAAATATTCATTGTGTTCCTCAAACCGGCCCTGTCTGGCCATTGGTTTCATGTTTGAGCGGATCTCCGGCCCAACATATAAGCGGTGCGTGTCATTCGTCAAAACGGATTTCACCACCTTGTGTGTTGTTCTTTCTAACGGAGCCAGACTGAACCAGATATGAACGGGATTGGCCGGGCAGCAAATCATGTCGCTCGATGCACCGTGTCAATTCCCTGCGCCCGCAAGCGGATCATCCGCCAGCTGTTTTTGCCTCAAGGCGCGGCGTTCACTCATCCACCTCTTCGAACGGCCAGTCGACAATGTGATTTTCAAAGTCTTCAGGCTCCATGCCTTCCTCCGGCACGGTGCGGTCACGCACCGAAACACCTGCCTGATGCACGGTTTGCGGATCCAGCGATATCAGGGGATGCCACCAGTAAAGATCCCTGCCTTCCGCGACCAGACGGTAACCGCAACTTGGCGGCAGCCAGGCGATCGAGCGAACGGCATCCGGTGTCAGCGAAATACATTCAGGTACTTTTGCCTGCCGGTTTTCATAGTCGCTGCAACGGCAACTCGACGAATCCAGCAACCTGCAGGCGACATTGGTCCAGGCGATCTCACCGGTATCCCAATCTTCCAGCTTGTTGAGGCAACATCGGCCACATCCGTCGCAAAGGCTTTCCCACTGCTGTTGCGTCATGTCTTCAAGCGACGTTGTTTTCCAGAAAGGATCAGTGGTCATAGGGGCTCCGGTTAGGCTAAGCTGTCATCGGAAAGCATATTGGCGACTTTCGCAGACCTCTTGTCCTTTCGGTCAAAAATGGGCAATACATGTGCGGACTGTTCGCTCGAAAGCTCCGATCAGACCTCGGACTTTTGAACGCAGACGCCAAGGTAGTCAAGGGACTGGAAAGCACAAGTGCAAGACCCATTCAGCCAGGCCAACAAACCCCGCAAGGGCAGGAAGCTTCTACTGCGTCTGGATTCCTGGATTGACTCTTCGATCTGGAATGCCGGTTCTGATCTGAGCGGAAAGTGGGAAGAGGCCAATATCTTTTTTCGCCGTTTTCGTGTTCGTGGCGGCAAGAAGGTCCTGTTCGAAATCATGGGCGAAGCCATGACGCTCGGTACCGCCGGCGCCATTGTCCTGTTGATGCTGGCCTTGCCGGCATTTGACGAGACCTATGGCAACTGGAAAGAGCAGAACGATTTTGCTGTTACCTTTCTCGACCGCTACGGCAATGAAATCGGACATCGGGGGATCATTCACGAGGATTCGGTCCCCATCGAAGACCTGCCCGATCATCTGGTAAAATCAGTCCTGGCCACCGAAGACCGGCGGTTTTTTGAGCATTTTGGCATTGATGTGCTGGGCCTGACCCGCGCCATGTCTGAAAATGTTCGCGCCAATTCGGTTGTTCAGGGCGGTTCGACGATCACCCAGCAGCTTGCCAAAAACCTGTTTTTGACCAATGAACGGACGATCGAGCGTAAAATCAAGGAGGCGTTTCTGGCACTTTGGCTGGAAGCCAACCTTTCAAAAAAGGAGATACTGCGTCTCTATCTCGATCGGGCCTATATGGGAGGCGGAACATTTGGAATTGCGGCGGCATCGCAATTCTACTTCGGCAAGGATGTCACCAATGTGACGCTTGCGGAATCGGCCATGCTTGCGGGGCTGTTCAAGGCACCGGCACGCTATGCCCCGCATATCAATCTGCCTGCTGCACGCGCCCGCGCCAATGAAGTGCTGACCAATCTCGTCCAGGGGCAATTGATGACCGAGGGACAGGTGATCGGTGCACGGCGCAATCCGGCCGATGTGGTTGACCGGGGTGGCAATGAAAGCCCGGATTTTTTTCTCGACTGGACATTTGAGGAAGTCAAACGTCTGGCAGGCAAATATCCGCAGCATTCGCTGATTGTTCGCACGACCATCGACCCCAATTTGCAGGCCGCCGCCGAGGAGGCTGTTGAATCGAGCCTGAGACAATACAGCAAGCGCTACCGCGTGAAGCAGGGTGCCGTCGTGATGATTGAAAACGGTGGTGCTGTCAGGGCCATGGTGGGCGGGCGTGACTATGGTGAAAGCCAGTTCAACCGTGCGACCAAGGCGTTGCGCCAACCGGGTTCATCCTTCAAGGTTTACGTCTACACAACAGCAATGGAAAATGGCTTTACGCCGGAATCATCTGTCCGGGACGGGCCAATAACCTGGAATGGCTGGTCCCCGAGGAATTACGGACGCGGCTATTCGGGACGCATGGATCTGACGCGCGCATTGGTCAAATCCGTCAATACCATACCGGTGCGGCTGGCACGCGATCACCTGGGCACAGAGGCTATTGCCGAAACGGCACGAAAAATGGGTGTGGAAACACCAATTCGAACCGACAAGACCATGGCATTGGGCACTTCCGAGGTCACCGTCATGGATATGGCGACAGCCTATGCGGTCTTTCCCGCCGGAGGATTTTCTTCCAATCGCCACGGCATCACGCAAATCATGAATTATTCCGGCGACGTGCTTTATGATCATGGCCGTGATGAACCAAAACCCGAACGCATCATTTCAGAACAGGCCGTTCGGTCAATGAACACCATCCTGACGCAAATCCCCGAATGGGGAACCGGACGCAGGGCAAAACTCGATGGCATCAAGACCGGTGGCAAAACCGGAACGACACAGGCCTATCGGGATGGCTGGTTTGTCGGTTTTACGGGCAATTATACGACCGCCGTATGGTTCGGCAATGACGATTATACATCGTCGGCGCGGATGACAGGCGGGTCCCTCCCCGCCATGACCTTCAAGCAATTGATGACCTATGCGCATCATGGAGTGGAACTGCGGTCGATTCCGGGACTGGATCTGCCAGACGACGGGCAGAATGCAGAAGATGCAAATGTCGCTTCGTCCGGGCTGGTTGATGATGGTGGTGCACCCTTTGTGCGGCCGCGGATTTTGACGCGGGAGGTCACCGGTCTGCTGCGCGACCTGGCCCGCAGTTTTGCAGAAGCGCCAAGGATTGGCTCCGAGCAAAGCAAATCCGCGCAATTGGCGCCACACCCGAGCATCGCGAAACCCTGAAGTCTGTCATCTTCACAGGGCGCTTTGCCGATGACGAACCTTTCGTGTGCCTGGTATGCGGGCCCATCGGGAGTCTTGCGCCGCTTGTTCAATTCACCACATCGCGCTGCGCGATGTACCCAGTCAAATGAACAAGGCCGAATGAACTGCCTTTCCGACATCAAACGGTTTCATTTGATCGTGAAGCGCTCTATGTCTTGAAGTTCCTGTCGGTTGCTCTTGAGGTTTCTTTCCCTTGTTTCGCGTCCCCCTGACCATCGCGTTCATATTCCTCATCGCCTTTGGCGGTGCAACCGCCAGTGCCATTCTGGCATTGAGGGCGACAGTCGGGTTCGGTGCCATAGAAATCGGCCCCTGGACCGCCTGGCCAGAGGCACAAACGGAAGCCGCCGACCCCTATGCCAAAGCCCATCGCGCAAGAACCGGCGTATTGCTGCTGGGCGGCGCGGAAGGATTGCGCTTCATGGCAGGTTCGGATGATGAGGGCCATGCATTGGAGGCACGTTGCGATTATACGCTGAGCGGTGTGACACCGCCGGCCCGCTTCTGGACATTGCACGCCATTGACGAGACGGGGGCACTGCTGTTGGCCGGTGACGGATTGCCCTCAACCTACCACTCGCAAAATATCCTGAAGAACGAGGATGGTACATTCGTCATCACGGCAAGCGAGAAACCCAAGACAGGCAATTGGCTGGCAACCGGAAACAAGGCAGTTCCCTATCAATTGGTCCTGACTCTTTTTGATACCCCCACGGCCGGAAGTTCAAGGCTGGTTGATCTGCAGATGCCCCAAATCAAGCGCGGGACGTGTCACGATGGGTAGAGTTCTTTTCATCGCCCTCACCGGCATCTTCGGCGCTGCCTTGCTGCATATTGTCATTGTGCTGGCAATCCCCGCCTATGCCGACAGGGATGTCTGGACCAAAATTCAAGCACTTGGACCGACAGAATTTTTCCACAGACTTCCCACCGGCAGGCCCGGTGGTCTGACGTCGGCGAACCCATTTGTACGCTCTGCCGTTTGTCGTTTTGACATTGGCGAGGCGCCGGTAAGGATTACCGCTTCCGGCCTGACACACTACTGGTCGCTGGCGATTTTCGATCGCTATGCAAATGAAAAGTACAGCATGAACGACCGGACAGCGACGGACAGGAAGCTGGACATGGCTATCGTCACAACGCTGCAAATGATCAGCTATCGCAAGAATCTACCGGAGTTTCTGGAGGATGCGGTGCTGGTGGAATTTCCCGTGACGACCGGTTATCTGGTACTGAGAACCGTTGTGCCGGACGCAAGCTGGGATGGCATCGCCCAAGACTTCCTGAAAGGCGCGCAATGCCAGTCGGTTGATTCATAGAAACATTTTTTCAGTGCATATGTATCTGTGCCCTGGCGTCTGGCACGCTCAAATCTGAAATCGCTCTACCGTGTCTGCACTATTGCAGCTGTGGAATACCGAACACGCATTTACCGGCCTGCAGCCTTACCGATTGACCCTTGAAAGTTTTTTTCGCGCATGGGGCCAATCCTTCACGAGAAAGATATTCATATCGCACACCGGTGAAAAACAGAATACTTGCAGATCGGCATTGCGCTGCCACGCCGTCACCCGGCGGGCGTCGCTCAAACTGCCTGTCATTGAGTTGAATGATGTTGCCCATGAAATATGCCGCCTCCCGGTGTGCACAAATACGTTCAAACGCCATACAAGCACCGGATAGTTAACAGTTTGCTAAATGTTTCATTCTAGTTTGACGCAACACTGTGTTTTGCGTTGATTGGGTGGTGCATCTTGGATCGTTTCCGCGACCTCGAAAGAGCCGGAGAAACTGGGCGGAAAGACGCCGCCCTGCTGGCAACCATTGCCGGTTTCGAAAGCTTGAAACGTCCGACAGCCTACGAGCTGCGTCAGTTTTCGACTTTGTTCATCGCATTGTTCGATCTGGCGCATGTTGACACCAAACGAACCGCGGCGGCAGCGCTGTCCCGGTTCAACAATCTTCCTGAAAATGTCGCTGCCATTGTTGCAGACCAGCCGATTGCTGTGGCCGCCCCGTTTCTGGCCTTCTGCCCCAGTCTTTGCGATCACACCCTGCTGCAGATCATTTCCTCACGCGGCATTTCTCATGCCCGGGCCATTGCGCGCCGCACCAGCCTGTCGCCTGTCGTGCTCAAAGTGCTGACAGACATGAATGATTCGATTGTTACGCGGTCATTGCGTGTTCGATATCATCTGCCTGACCTCGCGTACCAGGATGGCTCAGACGCCGGCGAGCAGTTGCACAGACGCAATGAAGACGCCCTGCGTGAGCAACTCAGAAAGATGGCGTTGGGTGTCGGCCGATTGCAACCTTCCCCACCGATTCAAAACGATAATATTGCCAGCCCGATAGGCGCTGCCCTGGTCGAAAGTGCCGAAGCATCACAACCGCAGCGCTTCGCTCAATTGCTGGCCGAGGCACTGTCGGCAACGGTCAAACTGGCTGAGCGCATCATGCTGGATATTTCCGGCCGTCAGTTGGTCATGGCCCTTCACTACCTTGAAGTGATGGAAGATGAAGCCCTGCGTATTTTGATGGCAGTGTTTCCGCAGCTTGGAGCGACCCCACACCACCGACAGCAGGCAATGCAATTGCTGACGACCAGTGATCGCGGCGACAGCAAATGGCGGGTCGAGGCGTGGATCAGAGCCAATGCGACCTTTGCAGAAAAAACCAGACCAGCCCATCTGCCCTATTCCGTTGAGACGCCGGGACGCATAGATCGCTCCAGACCTGATCAGCAGGACGGGGCAGCGGCGCGTTCAACGGCACGGTCTGGCCAGCTTTCGACCCACACGATCAGGAAAGCATGATCGATATATAATCTTCCGGTCGGTCGGTTTCGATTTCCACCACCCAGAAATCCGGATCGAAATTCTTTTCCTTTAGCAGCAAAGCATCGATGTCCTGGGCCTGACATTTGTCCAGCCGTCGCTCGAACGTCCGATCCTGCGGTTTTGCCGCATCAAAAAAGCTTTGGGGAGCAGGAGCGAACAGGGTTTCCAGACCGGATCTGTCGCGGGCGCGAATGAATATGGAGCCCGCTTCGGCAGAGCCATGTTTTTCCACAACAGCAAATTCTCCGCAGCCAAAAATCCTGCGAATCAGTGCCTTCACCCAGAAATCGGAGGTTAACCGCATTGAACGCCGATCATATGTAAAGTCCGATTGGTGCGTGGCGCGATGACATCAATGATGCATCACAATGCGCCGATTTCCCGCAACTTTTCCAGCACTTCTGCATCGGGCCTGCCAGTCACCGGCAAACGATAGTGTTTCTGGAAATCGGCAATGGCAGTGCGTGTCTGCTGACCAATGACGCCGTCCACCTTCACGTCGGTATAGGCGATATTGCTCAGACCCTTCTGGATCTTGATGATCAGGCCGGCCACCGGATCCGGTTCCACATCCTGTACCACCATCGCAGGGGTCACCTGGACCGGATTCTGCTGGCTGGCCGACCGGCTATCGACAAGCTGAACGTCGGGTCTGGGATCGGGCACGGCAATCGTCTGCTGGTTGGAAATCAGCATATGCACAAGAAGATCGTCGGTCGGTTTGCCGGTAATTTCAAGTCCGCTGCTCTCCTGATAGGCACGCAGGGATTTCTCCGTCTGCGGACCCAGCACACCGTCCAGAGGTCCGGCGTAGAGATTACGTTCGTTCATTGCCTGCTGCAGATAATAGACCGTCTCGTCGCCTTCCGCCCGAGGCGTCCTGTCAGGAATGCTCGCTGTGCTCTGTGGATCGCTGCGCTCGATCTTGAAGGTCGTAACCCTGCTGGCAGGAATCGGAAGCGTACGCGACACGATGGCATTTTGCTGAACCGGCGCTGCGCGCGTATTGTATAGAGGTGCGGGATGCTTGCCCGGCTGGTACATCAATGCATTGATTGAAACAAAACCGAAGGCCACGGCAAATGCAGCCGTGCCACCCGCGATGGACGGGTGCCGTGATATGGTTTGGCCAACACCAGACAACATTGCGGAAAGGACCGGAATGCGGCGTTTTGTCGTCTCAGGCTGTTTTCGCCTGGCCATGCGCGGCCTCCAATTCGGGTTCACTATCGGTTTTCAGACGGGGTGGGAAGATAATGGTCTCGGGTACCTTCGCATCCAGTTCAACCACTGGCTGATCGGGACCATCGACCGGAAGCTCGACCGTCACGGTTGTACCAATTCCTGGTTTGCTTTCAATTTCAAAATGACCGCCATGCAATGCTACGAGACCCTTTACCAAGCTAAGACCAAGTCCGGTTCCTTCATACTGACGTGCATACTCGCTTTCAACCTGAACGAAGGGCGAGCCTATTTTTTCCAGGTCCGCCTCACTGATTCCAATTCCGGTATCGGAAACTGAAATGCGCATCACGTCTCCCTGTTTTGCAGCGTCAATCGTTACAATTCCACCCTCCTCAGTGAATTTTATCGCATTTGCAATCAAATTTATCAAAACCTGATTCACGGATCTATGGCAGGCCGTCAATTGCACAGGACCTCTGGCGACACGCGCATTGAGGACAATCTGCTTTTGCAAAGCCTGCTGGGCCAGCATGGCCTCGCAGTTTCCAATGGCTTCCCGGATATCAAAGGTCTCAAGATTCAAATCATATCTGCCAACTTCAATCCTGCTCAGATCCAGCATGGAATTGATGACCGAAAGCAGATGCTGCCCCGATTGATGGATAAGGCCAACATATTCGCGCTGCCCCGGCGCCAGTGGATTGCCCAGATATTCCCCATGCAGCAGGTCGGAAAATCCAATGATAGCGTTCAAAGGCGTTCTCAACTCATGGCTGACAGCGGCCAGAAACCGCGATTTGGCTTCATTTGCAGCTTCGGCCTCATCAACCTTGCGGGCATAGGCATCCTGCAATTCGACCTGCAGGGCAATATCTCGTGAATGGCTGACAAAACCGGTAAAGACACCCCGATCATCACGCAGTGCCGCCAATTGCATGGACAGATGTACAAACTGCTTGTCTGCAAGCTCCTGGTTTGTCTTGCGCATGCGCACCTGCAGTGTCTGCGTATCGGCACCGGTTCGCATGCGGTCAATTGCCTGCAGGAACTCAACCCGATCGGAAACATGCATATGGTCAACAAATCCGTTCCCGGACAATTCACCAATTCCGGCCATCAAATCATGGGCCCCGACGCCATGAAACGCCTCGGTTGAGCCTCTCTGATTATGAAACGAGATCATGCCAGGCAACCGGTCAAGAACCGTTTCCTTAACGCCCTCGCCCGGTGCCTCAACGACCTTGGGCGCCATGACTGACAGAGTGACCATCAGACCATAGGCGCAAAGCCCGGCCAACAGGACAGCCGAGACAAGTCCAGTGTCCTGCGCTGTGCCCAGTTCTGCGCCCAGTTCTGCGCCCAGTTCTGCGCCCAGTTCTGCGCCCAGTTCTGCGCCCAGTTCTGGCATTATCAGAAACGCCGGTCCCCACAGTTCAATCAGCGCAACTGCGGCCATAGCGGCCATAAAGCCGGTGACTCCAACGGCCAATGCGGATGGATCGCGTCTTATCCTGAACGCTTCTGCCGGCAGCAGCAGTCCCAGCATCAAAAAGGGAGACGCCAACAAACCAGTGCCCGCGCTGACGGCAACAATGGCCAATGCGGCCCAGACCAGTGAGAGGCCTTCAACCAGCGGCCGACGGGCCGTCTGTATCAAAATACCCGCAAGGACCAATGCGCCGCCTGAAAAGGCAAGAAGAAAGGCAGTCGCGTAAACATTGGTCGGGTAAAACGCCAACACAAATGGAAAAATCGATATCAGGATAAAAACACTCGCCAAAAGCAAGCCAAGGAGCCTGGCTTGCTGATTGCGCTCCTGCTCGTCACAAACATCGCGATGAATCCAGCTGGCCATCACCCGGTTGAACCCCGGGATCCTGGCTGCTGTCAGATTTCGCATCACTTCTAAAGCCACATTTATACTCATTACGCTTGTGTTCTGGCCCACACATCATTTCAGAGCCGACTTAAGGAATGGATAAACGGAAAGGCCGATTGATCGCATTTGAGTGAAATTTCGGGATCATCAGGCCATTCATGAGGCCTGTCGGTAAACATGGTTAATGCGAAGCAAACGCGCGCAGCAACACTATCTTCACGTATTTTGTTTCAAATAGGAATGAAAAGGAAAGCGGCCAGCCTGATACCAAGACCGGTTAAATCGGCAACCGCAAATCTGTACCGCCATCAGCCCTGTTTGGAGTATTTGATGCGATTTCTGCTCAAGGCCGCGTTCTGGTTTACAGTCGTCGTCCTGTTTCTTCCAAAGGATCCGGCCGATCTGACCGGCAGCCACAGAACGCCCCCGGCAGATGTTGACGTCAGCGAGGCCTACAATCTGCTGCTCAACATCCAGAATATGTGTGCCGAACAGCCGGAAATCTGCCAGGCAGGCGCAGACGGTCTTGCAGCATTGAAGAACGGCACACAGGGAAGTGCTGATGTAATCGCCAAAATTCTTGCGTTTCAATCCGGTTCGAACGGATCCGCGGATCGTGATCGCGACAGCAAATAGTTCTGTTTTTGGCCGTTCTGTCTTGTCGGAAAACCGCCAGGCACTTTTCCGGAAGCACATTTTGCTGGTCGTGCTGTCTTATCGGAAAACCGCCAGGCACTTTTCCGGAAGCACATTTTGCTGGTCGTGCTGTCTTATGGGAAAACCGCTAGGCACTTTTCCGGAAGCACTCTATATCAAGGACAGAGGGGCAGCACTTGTTTGATTGCGGCTGCAGACAAATATAGTCTGGTAGTCAGACTGAGCATGACCGGTTTGAAATCGAAAAAACAGGCGACAGGATAGAATGGCATCATTGCAGCAGATCGTTGATGATTTTGAGTTTCTGGACGATTGGGAAGATCGCTACCGTTATGTCATCGAACTTGGCCGCACGCTTGATGAAATGCCGGACAGCGAAAAGACCGATTCCAACAAGGTGCAGGGATGTGTCAGTCAGGTCTGGCTGACCACACAGGTCGACATTGCCGATGCCGCCAATCCCAGGCTCAATTTCCTCGGCGATTCAGACGCCCATATCGTGCGCGGACTTGTTGCCATCGTGCTGTCCGCCTGTTCGGGGAAATCCGCCTCGGACATTCTGGCCTTTGATGAAAACGCCCTCTTCAAAAAGCTTGGGCTTGTTGAACACCTGACACCGCAAAGGGCCAATGGGCTTCGCGCCATGGTTGCCCGAATCAAGAGCGAAGCCGTCTCGGCAACGCATGAAGCATCCATTTGCTAGGACTGCACGTACGCCTTCCAACTTTAGACACCCGGTGCCAACGGTCGCGCCAACCACCTCGACATCTGGTCATGCCGGCTTGATTTTTATTTAACTTATGTGTTAATTAATCGGTCTGACGAGATAGGACCAGCCAGGGAGGTGGAGACACAATGGGTGAGTTATTGGAAGGCGTAAACTGGATTGCAGTCGTGGTCGGGACGGTGGTTTCATTTCTTGCCGGCTGGCTTTGGTATTCACCTATCCTTTTCGGCGCGCGATGGGCACAGGGCGTTGGCGTCAAGATGGGCACGGCCAGCGACATGCCCTTTGGTGCGATGGCCGGCCAGCTCCTCGGCCTGTTTCTGATGAGCTGGCTTGTCGGCGTGACGGCAGCGTCGAATGCGCTGCTGACGATCATTCTGGCCCTTCTGGCATTCACGGTTCTTGGTTATTCCGGCGGGATGTTTCGCAAGAACAGCGCCTATGCCCGTGCAGCAGATGCCGGCTACTGGATCGTCAGCGCCCTCATCATGATTGCCTGCCAGGGCCTGCTGTAGCGCGCCTGTTTTAGAGGCGGTAAGCTGCAAAAGGGCGCTGAAAGATCAGCGCCCTTTGTTGTCTATTGTCTAAAATACTGTTGCTGAAATATGATTTCAATATCGCAAAAGAATACGAAGTTGTCTATTTGCCGCCCTTGCGCTTTTGGCCCAGACCCATTTCCTTGGCGAGTTTGGAACGTGCTTCCGCATAGGCCGGCGCCACCATCGGATAATCGGCCGGCAGGTTCCACTTCTCCCGGTACTCTTCGGGCGTCAGACCATGGTAGGTCATCAAGTGACGCTTCAGGGACTTGAACTTCATGCCATCCTCAAGACAGATGATATATTCGTGCTGTACGGATTTGCGCACCGACACGGCAGGCTTCTGCTTTTCGACTGGAGCCACAGCTTGTTTCGCTGTCGAACCCAGTGCGGAATGTACATTTGCTATCAGGCCCGGCAGATCGCTCGTCTGCACAACATTGTTGCTGACATAGGCAGCAACAACTTCTGCAGTCAGTTCTGCCAGCAGATCGGGTCGTGTATTTTCCAGTGTGTCATTCATTTTTCGCGCCTCAAATATTCGCTAAAGTCGATACACCAAAAACCCCACAATTCTAGTGTTTTCAAATATTGAGCTTCCCCCAAGGAAACCCAGTTTGTTGTCACCCCAACTGCTGATACCATTAAATCATTATATTTTAAACTAGAAATTTCATCAATATAGACGCGCACTTGTAGTGCAGCGCAATCTGCCCGCCCATTCTAACTGATTTTCAAGTCTAGGGTAGCATAAACATATACCAACTTCATGGCACAAGTATTAACACCCAGCATTATTATCCGGACCTGCGCCTTTTGGCATTTCATCCATCACAGACTGATCGGTCAACCGATAACCCATTGCATAGGATGCTTTGGCAAGCAGATGAGCTGAAATCGGTGCTGTCAAAAGAAAGAAAGCAACACCTGCAAGCGCACGCGTGAATATTCCGATGTCACCGGCCTGAATGCCAAGCGCGATCAGCAGAACGCCAGACCCCAATGTCCCGGCTTTCGATGCCGCATGCATGCGGGTGTATATGTCAGGCAGTCGGATCAGACCCAAAGCCGCAATCAGATTGAATGCGGCGCCGATCACGATCATTGCGGCAACCAGAATAGTGACGACGTTACCCACCATTTTTCTCCCCGGTTGCAGCTTTGCTCTGATCCAGGTGACCCTCGCTGACAAAGCCGCGGGCCATCACAAACCGCGCAAAAGCCACGGTTGCAAGGAATCCGACAAGCCCAAGTGCGATCGCAATATCCAGATAGAGCGCAAAACCCGTCTTGATGCCGATCACCGCTATGAACCCTATGGCCGTTGCCACAAGCATGTCCAGAGCCAGAATACGATCGGGCAATGTCGGGCCGCGAATAACGCGGAACACGGTCAATGCCATCGCAAGAGACAAAAGAACCAGAGCAATAAACACTGCCCAATCCAAAATCATCTGGGCACTCATCATCGAAAGGCCTCCAATATTCGGCGTTCAAATCCGTCGGAGATATCCTTGCGCGTCGCGTCCGGGTCGGAGCAGTCGATGGCATGTATGTATAGATACTGACGGTCTTCGGACACATCCACAGACAGGGTTCCGGGCGTGAGCGTTATCAGATTTGCCAGCAGTGTGATCTCGAAATCACGATCGACTTTCAGCCTGTAGGCAAATATGCCGGGCTTCAGGTTCATGTTCGGAGACAGAACCATGATGGCCACCCGAACCGCTGACAAGACAAGCTCGTACAGGAACAGCCAGAGCAGCCGGATGATCCGATAGGCTCTGGACAGGTAGCCAACAGATCCGACCTGCTCGCGAATGAGATAGAGCGTAAACACGCCCAGTATGAATCCGAAGGTAAAATTGAGAAGCCCAAAATGCCCGGTTATGGCAGTCCAGGTCAGCGCCAGAAGGACGTTGATGAGGAACAGTTTCATTGTAATCCCCCCGTTGGAAATACCGATTTGATATATTCGGCAGGATTGAGCAATTGTTCAGACGCGATTTGAGACAGTTCAATCAATTTTTGCGGAAAAACGCCGATCAGCACAACCAGCGCCGTGAGCATCACCAGCGGCAGAAAATCGAGCAGCGGGCTCAGAGCAGGCGGCTGTGTGACCGCTGCGCCATTGCCACCCATGCTGGTCTCCTCTGGCGGCGCCGGGGCCGGCCGCCAATAGGCCAGCAACCACACCCGCCCAACGGCAATGGTGGTTAGAAAGCCTGTCAGCAAAATCGCAGCTGCAAGCCACCAGGCACCGACATCAAGTGATGCCTTCACCATGAGCGCCTTTGGCCAGAAACCGGAAAATGGCGGCAATCCGGATACGGCGAAAAACAAGGCAAGCGTGATTCCCGCAAGCACCACGTGGGATTGGTAGATACCGCCTGGTTCAGCTATGGAGAAACTGCCGCTGGCGCGCGCGGCCATGCCGGAAGCCAGATAGAGCGCCGTCATGACAATCATCGAGTGAACGGCATAAAAGACCGTGGCCGCCACGCCTGCGGGGCTGGCCAGAGCGATGCCCGCGAGCATGACGCCAATCCCGGAAATGACCAGATAGCCCAGCATTCGCCTGACATCGGTCTGCGCCAACGCACCCATTGCGCCCAGAACCATGGTCGCGGCTGCAATGAGAGCAATGACCCAGCCCAGCAGATCGCGTTCTGCAGGAAACAGCATCAGGAGAACCCGAATGAGGGCATAGACACCGACCTTTGTCAAAAGACCGCCAAACAGCGCTGAAACGACGACACGTGGTGTGTGATAGGATGCAGGAAGCCAGAAGTTTGCCGGAAAGGCCGCCGCCTTCATGCCAAAGGCCAGCAGATACATGCTGACCAAAGTCACCATCGGAGCCTTGTCATCCATGGTCTGCGCCTTCAGGGCGATGTCGGCCATATTGAGAGTTCCGAAAATCCCGTACAGATATCCTGTCGCAATCAGGAACAGCGTTGTTGCCACCAGATTGAGGAATGCGTATTTCGTCGCGCCGTCAATCTGCCCGCGTTCGGATCCCAAAATCAGCAACCCGAATGAGGAAATGAGCAGGACTTCGAACCAGACATAGAGGTTGAAAATGTCACCCGTCAGAAATGCGCCGCTGACGCCCACCATCATCAGAAACAAAAAAGGATAGAAGCCGTATCGCCTGCCGCTGTCATTGACATCGCCGGCACCGAAGATGCCGCCCGCCAGCGCCGCGATGCCGCCGGTCAGTGTCAGTAGCGCACCCAGAATGTCGACAGTGAAGGAAATGCCAAAAGGCGGCAGCCAGCGCCCCATGGTCATGGTCACAGTGCCGTTCATCCAGACATGGGCAAGTAATGCGGCATCGACCAGAACCAGGGCCACGAGGCCCGGTATGGCAATGACCGGTTGAATTTGCGTATCCTTGCGCACCATCAGGAGCACGGCGCCAAGCACCATGCACAACACCAGCGGAGCAACCACCAGCCAATCGGCCAAAGGCGGGGCTTGGGTGATCATTGCCGCGGACAGGTCAATCGTTGTCATTTCCGACGAGGCCATATTATGCGTATCTTTCGTTCAATATCCCAGAGGCGGCAGGTCCTGATTTTCAGGTTCGGCGAATCTCATTTCATCCGTGTCATCGGTTCCCAGCTCCTGATATGCCCGGTAGGAAAGCACCAGCAAAAAGGCAAAAAATGAAAACGAGATCACAATCGCGGTCAGGATCAGCGCCTGCGGAAGCGGATTGGCAGTGAGCATTCCCGTCGTGGTCTCGTAGCCGGTCAATATTGGCGGAATTTCAAGCGTCAGCCGCCCGGACGTGAAAATCAGCAGATTGACCGCGTTGCCCAGAACCGCTGCCCCGAGCAACATCCGGATGATATGCTGGGACAGGAAAAGATAGATGGCGACAGCGAAAAAGATGCCAACCAGCAATGTCATCAAGACTTCCATCAGCTGTTCGGCCTTTCTTCCAGAGCAAGCGCAATTGAGGTGATGGAGCCAACCACCACGAGATAGACCCCGATATCGAACAGCATGACCGTTGAAACGGCAATGGAATCGCCAAACAACGGGATATCAAGCCACAGCCCGGTCATGAAGGGGACCTTGAAAAAGATGGACAGCATTCCCGCCGCAGTCGATGCAAGCAGGCCCGTGCCGGAAATGGCCATCGGGTGAAAGTGCAGCGCCCGACGCACCGGCGAAACCCCGCAAGCGATGCCGTAGATGGCAAAGGCCGAAGCGGCAATCAATCCGCCGATAAAGCCGCCGCCTGGCTCATTGTGGCCACGCAGCAATACAAATATCGAAAAGAGAATCATCAGGCTGGCCAGGTAGGGCGCCACTGTACGGAAAATCAGAGTGCGCATGATCTATAGCCTCTCATCTTCTTCGGCAGGATCATTGGCCGCAATGGCATTTGCAGGGCGGGTGCGAATCCTGATCAGCGACAGGATTGCCAATCCGGCAACCATCACCACGGCAATCTCTCCCCAGGTGTCTGTTCCGCGGAAGTCGACCAGAATGACGTTGACGATGTTCGCACCATGGGCAATCGACAGGGAATAACGTGTGAAGAAATCCGACAGTGTCGTATCAAATGGCAATTGTGTAACCTTGAGCAGCAACAGCACAAAAGCCGTTGCGCAGGCCAGGGAAATGATCGTGTCAAAGATCTTCTCTTTCAACGGACGATGATCCGTCGGTGTCAATCGCAGGCGTGTCATGGCCAAGGCCAGAATGACCACGGATAATGTCTCCACCATGAACTGGGTAAAGGACAGATCCGGGGCGCCAAACAGCATGAAGAGAAGCGCCACTGCAAACCCCTGGATTCCGAGGGAAACAATCGCGGTAAGCCGATCCTTGGCGTAAAGCACGGAAAACAGCCCGACGGCGGCGATCGCCATGATCACAGCCTCATAGCGCGATATGGTGTCGGGCCATTGCGGCATGGCTGGCCATTCATCAAACAATGCCATCGGCAGCAGGATGGAAACAGCCACAAGGATGAAGATTACCTTCATGTAGAATTCCATCCGACCGGGCTGAATCACATTTGTTACCCGAAAGGACAGACGAACCGTGCCACGAATGAACTGGTCGAATCCCTTGTCGGGGCCCCAACCAATCTTGTAGAGCGCATAGATCATGAGGGCGCGCAGGCGCGCAACATTGATGTAAGCAAAAACACCAATGGCAACCGTGATCAGCGAGAGCAACAGCGGCATGCCGATATGCGGCACAAGCGAGATGTAAGCGGAAACAGGTTCACCCTCCACCGCACTGGCCATGGGGCTGGTGATCAGCCGATGGGTCATCGGTGAGAAGATAGCGGTCAGCAGGCTGGCTGTTGCCAAAAGCACCGGACCAAGCCACAGCAGCACCGGTCCTTCATGAACATTGCCCAATTTCAGTTTTCTGCGGCCAAGGAATGGTTTCAAGGCGACGACAAAACCAATGACGAACATCAAGGCATTGCCGACGATTGCCACAATGGTCAGCAGCCCTCCCCAGAAACTGACCTGCCACAGGCCAGCGTAAATCTCTTCCTTTGCCAAAAAGCCGAAGAACGGCGGCAATCCAGCCATGGAAATGGCCGAGGCAAGCGCTGCGGCAAAGGTGATGGGCATTGCGGTCATCAATCCGCCGAGTTTTGTGACGTCGCGAGTCCCGGCCTCGTGATCGATAATGCCCGCCACCATGAAAAGCGCACCCTTGAAAAGACAATGCGCCACCAGATAGAGCACAGCACCTTCGATTGCCTTTTCCGTCCCGAAACCGGTCAGCATCACCAGCAGACCCAATGACGATACGGTTGTATAGGCGAGCATCAGTTTGAGGTCTGTCTGTCGTATCGCCAGCAAGGTTCCGACAATCAGTGTGGTGCCGCCAAACAAAGGCAGCACAATATGCCAGGCCATGGTGTCGCCCAATACCGGATTGAGCCGCATCAGCAGATAGACGCCGGCCTTTACCATGGTCGCGGAATGCAGATAGGCAGAAACAGGGGTGGGCGCTTCCATGGCGTTCGGTAGCCAGAAATGCATGGGAAACTGCGCCGACTTGGTGAAGGCACCGCCCAGCACAAGCACGAATATGGCTATGTAATAGGGGCTGTCGGCCAACAGGCTACCCGAACGAAGCAGCAGGGACATTTCGGAATAGCCGGTCACATTCCAGATCAACAGCAAACCGGCCAGGAGGAACAGGCCGCCGCCGCCTGTGACAACCAGCGCCTGAAGTGCCGCGCGCCGTGATGCTTCGCGCTTGTTGTCAAAACCAATCAACAGGAAGGAGGTGATGGAGGTCAATTCCCAAAAGATGAAGAACATCAGGAAACTGTCCGACATCACAAGGCCGAGCATGGAGCCCATGAACATCAGAATGAACGAAAAGAACCGCCCCAATTGCGCATGGCCTTTGAGGTATCCGCCGGAATAAAGCACGATCAGCGTGCCAATGCCGGTGATCAGCAGGGCGAATGTCAAAGACAGCCCGTCAATGTACCAGGAAAAGTTGACCTTGAGAGCGGGAACCCATTGGTAACCGCCGGTCACCACCTCACCAGCAGAGATTTCGGCAAGGAAACCGCTGAAATGCCAACAAATGGCAGCCGGAACGAGAGCCAGTATCCAGGCAGCATTGTGCTTGAGAAGCCGCGTCAGTGCTGGTGCGAACAATGCCGCAATAAACGGCAGCAGCAAGACAGCAAATGTCGTGCTGGGCATAAAGGAGTTCATACTCTCTCCCGGACGGAATTTCCTTGCAAGATTGAGTGCGAATTTAGGGGCACACATGCCTGACGGCAAGGCCTATCCAGTCCGATTTGGAGATGCATCGGTGTTTTACCCTGATTTGATCGCATGTTTATTGCACGATCACCGCATCACGCTTACATATCGGACAATTACACCAACCTTGGCACCCGAGCCTTGGCACCCGAGCCTTGGCACCCGATCCTTGGCACCCGAACCTTGGCACAGGGGCCATGGCACAAGACCCTTGGCAGGAGAGCATACGATGACTGACAGAAAAACATCCGCCAAAAACAAGACCGATGCAGAATGGCGCGCGCAATTGACGCCCGAACAGTATCACGTCATGCGAAAAGGCGGTACAGAGCGGGCCTTCACGGGCCCCAACTGGGACACCAAGGATGCAGGCCTTTACCAATGTGCGGGCTGTGGAAAACCACTTTTCCGTTCCGAAACAAAATTTGATTCGGGCACCGGCTGGCCAAGTTTTTACGCGCCCGTGGATGCAGATGCGGTGACGGACCACAAGGATCGCAAATTGTTCATGACCCGCATTGAAACCCGATGCGCCGATTGCGAAGCCCATCTCGGTCATGTGTTCAATGACGGACCGCAGCCAACCGGACTGCGCTACTGCATGAACGGAACGGCCCTTTCCTTCATACCGGATGAAGAAAAAGACCAGGACTGAACCGGGTTTTGCCTGTAGCTGTTCCCAGACACCATATTTGACGCAGTGGGTGCGTCATTGCGGCGCGATATAACGACCGTAGACCCAGCCTGTCTGCCAATTGTTGGTGCCTGATGGATCGTGCCAGACTTCACACCATGTGTAGCGCACCTGATTGACCTGCAAATGTTTGGGCAATCCTGCGATGTTTTTCAGGTCGACGCCGTTCATGCAGCGGCCTGTCATGGACAGCGGCGTGCCATTGGGGTAGCCCGCACGGATGGCTGAAGTTGATGATGGCCATGCACGCACGTTCAAGACATCATTCCAACTGACATTGGCAACCTCCCAGGCGGCAAATGTATTGGCAGAGACAGGCGCCACGGCACAGGTGGATGCAATAATGATGGCTGCGAGAATACCACGGGACGTTGTCATTGATCTGTTCCTCTGTTGCGATCTGATGGTTCGACAATGACCGGTGGGTGCTGAACCTGATCTGATCGGTCAATTCATCCTGAGTTCATGCTTGACCTTGAACCGCAGTGCCCGGTCCTTTATCTGCGGGTACACGCATAGCAGAAACCATGTCCCGCCACGAAAGGCAATCTGATGTTCAATGACCTGCCCCCTGCCCCGGTCGCCCGAAAACAAACCGTGAGCGATACGCGCCATGGGATTGAGCGCTCTGATGATTATGCCTGGCTGAGGGCCGACAATTGGCAGCAGGTTTTCCAGGACCCGTCCCTGCTGGACAAGGATATTCGTGACTATCTGGAAGCTGAAAATGCCTATCAGAAAACCGCCATGGCAGACACGGAGCCTTTGCAGAAGATTCTGTTTGAGGAGATGAAGGGGCGTATCAAGCAAGATGATTCATCCGTTCCATCGCCTGATGGCCCCTATGCCTATGGCACAAGCTTCGTGACAGGCGGCGAGCAACCGAGGTTTTTTCGGGTACCGCGAAACGGCGACAGGCAAGAGATTCTGCTCGATGGTGATGCGGAAGCCAGCAAGTTTTCCTATTTCCGCCTTTCTTCGGCAAACCACAGCCATGACCATGCGCGGATGATCTGGGGTTACGACGACAAGGGCTCGGAATATTTCAATCTGCGCATCCGCGATCTTACCAGCGGGGAAGATCTGCCCGATGTGATCGAGAATACCGGTGGCGGCGGCGCATGGGCTCCTGACGGCAATGGCTTTTTCTATACGATGCTCGATGAAAACCATCGTCCCTCGAAAGTGTTCTACCACGCGCTTGGCACGGATCAGCAGGACGACAGGCTTGTCTATGAGGAAAGGGATCCGGGCTTCTTCATGGGCGTTGGCGGCAGCAAGCTGAATGATCTGATCTATATCAACATCCACGACCACGAAACGTCTGAATATCTGATCCTGACGGCCGATGACCTGCAAGGGGCTCCGAAACTGGTGGCTCCCCGTGAAACCGGCATTGAATATGACATGCATGAAGCCGGTGACATCTTCTACATTCTGACCAACGCGGATGGTGCGGCTGACTACAAGATCGTCCAGGCCCCCAAACAGACACCGCAGCGGGAAAACTGGCGTGATGTCGTGGCGCACAAGCCCGGCCGCATCATCCTCAGTCATACGGTGTTTGCCGACTTTCTCGTCTGGCTTGAGCGTGAAGACGGTCTGCCGCGCATTGTGGTGCACCAGCGCAGTTCCGGCGAAGAACACTCCATTGCCTTTGACGAGGATGCCTATTCCCTGGGCCTGCAGGGCTCCTTCGAATACGATACGGACGTCATCCGCTTTTCCTATTCGTCCATGACAACGCCTTCCCAGCAATATGACTACAACATGCGCACACGCGAGCGCACCTTGCTGAAAACACAGGAAGTGCCTTCAGGGCATGATGCAGGTGACTATGTCACACGGCGCGTCATGGCACCCTCCCATGATGGAGCGCTGGTGCCCGTGACACTGCTTTACCGCAAGGATACGGCTCTTGATGGTTCGGCTCCCTGCCTGCTTTACGGATATGGTTCCTACGGAATGACCATTCCGGCATCCTTCAACACCAATTGCCTGTCGCTGGCGGATCGCGGATTTGTCTATGCCATCGCCCACATCAGGGGCGGCAAGGACAAGGGTTTTGCCTGGTACGATGCCGGCAGGCGCCAGAACAAGACCAATACATTTCTCGACTTCATTGCGGCAGCCGAATATCTGAACGCTGAAAACATCACGTCCTTTGGCCGCATCATCGCCGAGGGCGGCTCTGCCGGCGGCATGCTGATGGGCGCCGTCGCCAACATGGCGCCGGACCATTTTGGCGCCATCATTGCAGCCGTGCCCTTTGTCGATGTGCTGAACACCATGCTGGACGACACTTTGCCGCTGACGCCGCCGGAATGGCCCGAATGGGGCAATCCGATTACATCGATGAGCGACTATCAGGGCATTGCCGCCTACTCCCCCTATGACAATGTGGCGCGGCAGGATTACCCCCCCATCCTGGCAATCGCCGGACTCACAGATCCACGCGTCACCTATTGGGAGCCGGCGAAATGGGTGGCAAAACTCAGGGAAATGAAAACCAGTGATGCGCCTGTCTTCCTGAAAACCAACATGGATGCCGGCCACGGCGGCGCTTCGGGACGCTTTCAAAGGCTGGAAGAGATTGCCTACGAATATGCATTTGCCCTTAAGGTCGCTGGCAAGACCAGCTAGACGTGACCCTGAAAAGCCGGACGGACAGCACTTAATCGTCCGTTCGGCCACTTCGGGACTGGACCGGGCCGCCCCGCACGCTATAACAGGATTTAAATACTCAAGTTTAATGGCCCATCCGTCAGGAAGGTGCCCATCTGGAGCCTGCACATATGAATATGCCTGAAAAACCAGTGATCAAAACCGCTAGAAAAACCCGAATTCTGGAAGTCTTGCGCAGCAAAAGGCTGACCCCTTCCATGCAACGGGTCACTTTGGGTGGCAGCGACCTGTCGGACTTTCCCGCCGGGCAGGAAGGCAATTATATCAAGTTGATGATACCACCGGCCGGGACCTCCATGGCGGAATTTCGCACAGCGCTGGAAAACGGTAACAAGAATGCGCCCCGGCGTACCTATACGGTGCGTCATCATCGTCCGGCAGACAATGAACTGGATGTGGATTTTGTCGTGCATGAGGGCGGCGGCCCCGCCTGCAACTGGGCTTTGGCAGCGCAATCCGGTGATTGTGTCGGCGTTGGCGGTCCTGGTCCAATAAAATTCCCGGACCACAAGGCCAAATGGTTCCTGTTCGGCGCCGACATGAGCGCCCTACCGGCAGCAGCAGCTGCCCTTGAAAATCTGCCGAAAAATGCCGTTGGCCACGCCGTGTTCGAAATCACCTGCGAAGATGATATCCAGGAGGTGAACGCCCCTGAAGGCATCGAGATTCACTGGCTCATCCATGACCACCCGCATACAAGCAGCACGCAGCAACTGGATTTTTTCAAGGCTCTAACCTGGCCCGATGCCACACCCGGCGTATTTGTCGCCGGTGAATTTACGGCCGTGGCCGGCTTGCGGGCCTACCTGCTGAATGAAAAGGGCCTGGACAAGCGGTCCATCTATGTCAGCTCCTACTGGAAAATAGGTCTGGTCGAAGATGAGCATCGTATTGCCAAGAACAGCTGACCGCCGCATATTTGTTCCGAGGCGGAAAAACAGTCCGACAAGGCTCAATAGCCGTTCGCATGACCTGGGATGGCTTTCAGGTAGGCGCTGATCGCTTCACGGTCTTCAGCCGGTATCCGGGCGATGTTCTGCTGTACATCGACCATCGATCCGCCAGCGGAATCATACTCCGGGGTAAAGCCGCTCTCCAGATAATAGGCGATATCGGTGGCGCTCCAGTCCTTGATGGAGCCAAGCGGCGTGATGTTGGGAATGATCCCCTGACCGTCCGGATTTTTGGCACCAGAAAGCCATGCATCCAGTTTCAGACCACCAATCAACGTGCGTGGCGTATGGCATTCGCCGCAATGGCCCGGACCTTCCACCAGATATTGGCCGCGCAACAATTGTTCATTGGAAGTGTTCAGTTTTACGACTGTTCCTTCTTTCAGATAAAGAAATTTCCACAGACCCAGGGCACGCCGGATATTGAAGGGAAATCCCAATGCATGTGGCGGCGCAACATTGCTGCTGGCTGGCAGGGTCTGCATGAAGCCCCACAGGTCATTGATGTCAGCCATGCTGATGCGCGTGTAGGACGTATAGGGAAATGAGGGGTAAAGATGCTCGCCCTTCGGCCCCACGCCCCTTTTCATGGCATTGGAAAATTCACGGAGCGACCAGCCGCCAATACCGGCATCGGGGTCGGTTGATATGTTGGGCGGATAAAAATCGCCAAAATCGCTTTTCAGTGCCGCGCCGCCGGAAAGCACCAGTTTATCGTCACCCTTGGCATCGGCCGGGCTGTGGCAGGATGCACATCCGCCCGTCCAGAAGAGATCCTGGCCGCGCGCAAGATCGGGATCCTGCAAATTGTCAAAGGCGCTGTCGGCAAGCATGGAAGGAGCAGACAGCCACCACAGGAAGACCGCGGCAAATGCGGCAAGGACCAATCCGGTGACAAATAATTTGCGAATCACGGCCAATACCTCATTAAAAATGCTGCTTGCAGCGCAGTAGAGCGGACAGTGCGCGTCTTTTCAACAAAATCAAAAGTGATGGAAGGCAATTGCGCACAAAAAAGCCCCGGGCACGCCGAGGCTTTCTTGCATTTCATCGGAACGCAAGCTTAAGCAGCTTCGTACATTTCCAGCACGTAGTCCCAGTTGATCAGATTGTCGACAAAGGCTTCCAGATATTTTGGACGCGCATTGCGATAGTCGATGTAATAGGAATGTTCCCAGACATCGACGCCGAGGATCGGTGAGGCACCATGCACCAATGGATTTTCGCCATTGGGTGTCTTCATGATCTCCAGCTTGCCGCCCTTGACAGCCAGCCAGGCCCAACCGGAGCCGAATTGTGTCATGCCGGCATTGACGAAATCAGCCTTGAACTTGTCATAGCCGCCCAGATCGGAGTCAATTGCTGCGGACAGCTTGCCAGGTAGTGACGTGCCGCCACCACCCTTTTTCATCCATTTCCAGAAGTGGACATGGTTGTAATGCTGAGCGGCATTGTTGAACAGACCGGCGTTCTTGCCAAAAGACTGGCGCACGACCTCTTCCAGCGACAGGGCATCCATGCCCGCATCCGCTGCAAGCTTGTTGCCATTGTCGACATAGGCTTTGTGATGCTTGTCGTGATGATATTCAAGCGTCTCGCGCGACATATAGGGGGCAAGTGCTTCATAGTCGTAGGGAAGGTCTGGCAGTTGAAAAGCCATATCGCTCTCCTTTTCCGGTGTTCAGCCAATTAATCATGTGGTTCGGGTGGAACATATGCCTGACGTGTGTCGGCGGCAAGGCATCAAAGCGGTAATTTTTGGTCTCCGGTCGATTAGAGCCCCTCGCCTGCCAGGTGAATAATTGAAAGACAATGGGCTCAACAGGCAAAATCAGATGATTGGGCCGGAATGGGCCCACTCCCAATAGAGTTCACGCGCCTTGCGGGCAACGGGACCGGCCTGCAGATCGCGCTCCTCGATCTTGATGATCGGAACGACCTTGGAGTGATTGCCGGTTGAAAATATCTCGTCCGCGCTCATGAAATCGGACACGAGAAGCCGCTTTTCCACGACCTCCATGCCAGCCTCCCGCAGCAGATTCAGAATACGCGCGCGGGTAATGCCGGAAAGAAACGTGCCGTTTTCCGCTGGCGTGAACACCACCCCGTCCTTGACCATGAAGATATTGGAGGAACCGGTTTCAGCAACATTGCCGAGCATGTCGAGGACCAGGGCGTTGTCAAAACCGCGCGATTTTGCTTCAAGGATGGATCGGCCATTGTTCGGATAAAGACAGCCACTCTTGGCATTGGTCGGCATGGTTTCGGCCGTCGGCCTGCGGAAAGGTGATACCGTCACCGAAAAGCCCTTGGACTCCAGCATCGGCGCCTCATAGAGGCAAAGGCAAAAGCGGGTCGATTCAGGATCGGCGGGCACCGACATGTAGCCACCATGCTCTGCCCAATACATCGGCCGAATATAGACCGCCGTCTTGCCGTCGAATTTTTTCAACCCCTCATGCGCCAGCTTGACGATGGCAACCGGGCTCATGGTCGGCTTGAGACCAAGCGCAAGCGCCGAATCATTGACGCGGGCGCAATGGCGATCGAGATCCGGGGCAACGTTTTCAAACCAGCGGGCACCGTCAAACACGGAGGTCCCGAGCCACATGGCGTGCGAACGGGGTCCCAGAAGCGGGACGTTGCCCTCGTGCCAATCACCCTCCACATAGGTCCAGGTGATGGTTTGCGCACTGGTATTCACGGTCATGACTGTTTCCTCAAAATGGATTGACCTCTCCGGGTTGCTCCAGAGATCAAAGCTGATCCATGCACTGAAAGTGATTGTCGATGCAAGGTCAAGGGACCAGGGATGGACCTGTTGTCTCAGGTGGCCTTTCAGCGGCACGTTCGCAGGCTACCATCTCTTGTCGGCAAACCGCGTCACCGGGTTGACACAGACAGGTCCCCATCTGTGTGTCTCAATGCTTTGCTACTGGCCTGAAACATGCGCAGCATGCCCTTGACGTCGGCAGCACACCAGAACATGCTGCAGCGCACGATGAAAGGACACATATCATGCCGCCCGCTACGCAACACGAGGCCTATGTTTTTGATGCCTATGGCACGCTCTTCGATGTTCATGCGGCTGTGCGCCGCCATGCCTCGGATATCGGACCGGATGGCCCGCTGCTGTCGGAAATATGGCGCAACAAACAACTGGAATATTCCTGGGTCCGCTCTCTGATGGGCGCCTATGTGGATTTCTGGAAGCTGACCGAACAGGCGCTCGACTTTGCGCTTGAACGTGTCCCGTCCGTCGCCCCGTCGCACCGCGATACCCTGCTGGAAGCCTATTGGAAACTGGATTGCTATGAGGAGGTCCCGACTGTTCTCAAGGCTCTGAAGGATCAAGGCGCAAAACTTGCCATCCTGTCCAATGGTTCCAGGGAAATGCTCGAATCGGCCGTGCGCAATGCGGCACTGGATACTGTTCTTGACGATATTTTCTCTGTTGAAGATGTCGGAACATTCAAGCCGGCGCCTGGCGTCTACGAGATGGCCACCACGGCCTACCGGCTCTATCCCAACGCCATTTCATTTCAATCGTCCAATCGATGGGACATTGCCGGCGCCAGCAAATTCGGTTTCAGGACGGTGTGGATCAATCGCGCATCCAATCCGGACGAATATCTGGATTTTCCACCGGATGTTGTTCTTCCCAGTCTGCAGCAATTGTAATCGGCCACCCAGATCCCCGGCAGCACCATATCCGGGCATTGACTTCATCACCCATCTCCATATGTTGACAAAAGCAACATATGGAGATTTGTCACAGTGAACGATCATACAGGCAGCATGGTCCGTGATGCGGATATTGCATCGGTGCGGCAATTCAACCGCTTTCATACACGCCTGGTAGGGGCATTGAATGACCGCATGCTGGCCTCGGACTACACGTTGCAACAGGTGCGTATCCTTTATGAGATTGCCAGCGCACGGCCTGATGCCCCACCTTCGGCGCGCGAGCTTGGTGTTATCCTGCGCATGGACACGGGCTATCTCAGCCGTCTGGTGTCCGGTCTGGAAAACGATGGTTTGATCACAAGAATGCCATCGTCCGACAATGCCAAACGGCTTGCCCTGACGCTGACCGAAAAGGGCCGCGAGGTATTCAGCGACCTGAATGCTGCTTCGGCTCAGGAGGTGGCCGCACTCCTTGCCCCCCTGTCGGACATCGAGCGCGGCAAGCTCACAGGCGCAATGGGCCGCATCCGACGGTTGCTTGGCGATGCTGGTCTCGGTGAGAGAAGCTACACGCTTCGCGATCCCGGACCCGGCGACATGGGCTGGATCGTGCACCAGCATGCCATCCTCTATCATCAGGAATATGGATTGGACTCGACTTTCGAGGCACTGGTGGCCGAGATCGTCGGGAATTTTGTCAACCATTTCATCCCGGAAAAGGAACGGTGCTGGGTGGCAGAGATGGAGGGTGAGGTTGTCGGTTCGGTCTTCGTCGTGCGTCAGGACGATGAGACGGCCAAGCTGCGCCTTCTCTATGTAGATGCGTCGGCGCGCGGCCTGGGACTGGGTTGGCGTCTGGTGGATGAAGCCGTGCGCTTTGCCCGGTCCAAAGGATACAAGCGGATGGTTCTCTGGACAAATGATGTGCTGGTATCAGCCTGCCGTATTTACGAGGCCGCCGGATTTGAATTGCTGGAGGAAGAGCCGCATCACAGTTTCGGCAAGGACCTGGTCGGCCAGACCTGGGGCCGCGACCTGTGAATCCGGCACCTCTGCCCGCCACTGGGGACAGAGGTTTTTATGCAGACGGCTGGATCACAGCCCCTTCTTGAGGCTTCCCAGAATACCGCGCACCAGGGCACGCCCCAGAGAACTTGCCACGGAACGGGCGGCGGATTTCATCGCCGCTTCCGCAACCGACTGACGTCTGGCGCGTGGGCGCGCGGAGGTTGTCTTCTTGCGCTTGGATGACTTTTTCCGACCGCGATCATCATAGTCGTCGTCATCTTCTTCGTCGCCAAAACCGGGCAGAGTCCAGCGGCGGCTTTCCTGAATTTCCTCTTCGTCCTCTTCTTCGTGCCGGCGTTTTTCTTCTTCCGCCCTGGCCGCGTCTTCAGCACGTTTTTTCAGGATCTCATAAGCCGAGTTGCGATCAAGGTCTTCGTCATAGATATTGGCAACCGGGCTGACGGCCATCACCTTGCGGCGCTCGCTTTCATCCACCGGGCCAAGCCGGGAGGCCGGTGGCCTGATCAATGTACGCTGAACAATCGAGGGCACACCCTTGGATTCAAGCGTTGAGACAAGCGCTTCGCCGACACCGAGCTGGGTGATGGCTTCAAAGCAATCGAAATCGGGATTGGGCCGAAATGTCGAGGCGGCGATCTTGACTGCCTTTTGCTCGCGCGGCGTATAGGCGCGCAGCGCATGCTGGATGCGGTTGCCCAGTTGCGAGAGAACCGCCTCCGGAACATCCAGCGGATTCTGCGTCACAAAATAGACGCCGACACCCTTGGAGCGAATGAGGCGTACCACCTGTTCGACCCGATCGATCAATATCTTGGGGGCTTCATCGAACAACAGATGGGCTTCGTCAAAAAAGAACACAAGGCGGGGTTTTTCCGGATCGCCGATTTCCGGCAGTTCTTCAAACAGTTCCGAAAGCAGCCACAAAAGGAATGTGCCGTAGAGCCGCGGATTCATCATCAGCTGGTCTGCGGCCAGAACGCTGATGGCGCCGCGACCATCGGGTGTCGTGCGCATGATGTCACTGATTTTCAGCGCCGGTTCGCCGAAGAAATTTTCCGCCCCCTGGCGCTCCAGAACCAGCAGATCGCGCTGGATCGCGCCAACCGACTGTTTGGAAATATTGCCATAGATGCCGGAAAGCTCTTTGGAATGCTCTGCCAGATAGGCCAGCATGGCCTGCAGGTCCTTCATGTCCAGAAGCGCCAGGCCGTTTTCGTCGGCAATCTTGAAGGCAATATTGAGCACGCCCTCTTGCGCATCGGTCATGTCCATCAGACGGGCAAGCAGCAGAGGACCCATTTCGGTCAGCGTGGTGCGGACCCGGTGTCCCTTGGCGCCGAACAGATCCCAGAAGATGACAGGAAACTCCTGAAAATCATAGGGATCAAGGCCAATCATATTGGCGCGTTTTTCCAGGAAATCCTTGTATTCGCCAATGGCGGCAATGCCTGAAAGGTCGCCTTTCACGTCCGCACAGAAGACCGGCACACCGGCATTGGAAAAGCTTTCTGCGAGAATTTGCAGGGTCACGGTTTTACCGGTCCCCGTCGCACCCGTGATCAGCCCATGACGATTGGCGTAGCCCAGGTCGAGATATTCACCCTTGTTGATGGAATCATCCGCGTTGCGGCTGGTTCCCAGATATATTTTTCCGTCCTGAAGCATGATCGCGCTTTGCCCTTTTCCATTCGATACGTCCATCTATAGAGGCGCAAAGGGCCGCAAACAATTGCCGATTGCAACTTATACCAAGGCAGGCAAGGGATTGATGCAATTCACCGGAGCGGTATTGACCGCCGCTCAATGGTGACAAATTCCACGCGTCTTTGGCAGGGGAGCCCATTTTCATGGATATTGGTAGGAGGATCGGCAGATCACATTGTGAATCAACAGACCATCCTAATGAGTTGATATCAGAATCATTCTTGCTGCCTGAAGCGCATCTGTTCACAGCCCGACAAACCGGGTTCAGAGCAAGGCATCTGTCACCCGAATGGTTCCAACGTCCAGTCCGTTGCGGTTTTTCAAGGGTCTGTTGGCCTGATCCATCAGCGCTTCGTTAATCGCAGCGTCCGTTTTGCAATAGCGGGCCAATAGGGCTGCGACCATGGCTTCGGCCGCTCTTGTGGTTCCATCATCGCATTTGAGCGCAATGGCAATGCCCTCCTGGGGCAAGGCGGCGCAATAGACACCTTCAGCGCCAAACTTTGCAAATATCCTTCCCGGCGCCGTTTGCATCAAACGCGTACAGGCTCTTTTGCTCCCAGCCACATGGAAGGGTTCGGCCATGCAGGCATCCATGAGCCTCCTGGCTGCCCGCGCCCGAATTGGTTCCAGACCGCTGCCGCTGGCCATTTTTGCAAAACCATGGGCAATGGCCTGAAGCGGCAAGGCAAATGTCGGAATGCCGCAACCGTCTATACCACTGTTTTCGACACCAAGCGACACGCCGGTCAGTTCTGCCATCGTCTCTTTGACCGTGGTCTGTATAGCATGGTCATATCGGATATAGCCCGCAGGATCGATGCTCCTGTGGCAGGCGGTGCAGAGGAATCCCGCATGTTTGCCGGAGCAATTGTTGTGCAGTTGTGACGGTTCCGCACCGGTTCTGGCCAGTTCAATGGTTGCCATTTCTCCCAATGGCCAGTGGCAACCGCATTCCAGGGCAGTTTCAGACAGTCCGGCCTTGGCCAGCATGGCGGCTGCCAGTGCGGCATGTTCAGGCTCACCGGAATGGGAGGCGCAGGCAAGGGCAAGCTCCCGGTTGCCAAAACCGTAATGGTCTGCCGCGCCGCTTTCCACCAAGGGCAAGGCCTGCATGGCCTTGACTGCAGAGCGCGGATAGACGGGCGTTTCAATGGCACCCAGGCTGAACAGGCTTTTGCCGCGATCATCCACCACAATGGCGCAGCCGCGATGCCTGCTTTCCACACGCCCTGCCCGGGTCACTTCCACCAATAGGGGATTGCTCATGATCTCACCTCGAATTCCACCGTCACTTGCTGCAGGCGCCCATTGTTTCACCGGCGAGAACAATAGCCATTTGCGGTTAAAGTTCCGGTTTCCGGGCTATGATGAAGACAGATTTTGCCGAACCGGGTTGCCATTGATATTCGATATGAAAACCGGCCTTCTTCAGTTCGTCGGAAAGCTGATGAGCGCGAAACATGTCGATACTGGGTATCAGACCCAAGAAGCCGCCCAGAGGCAGTAGGCTGCGCACTACACTATTGAGTTCTCCGGCACATATGGTTGACGATACGAAGATCCCGCCTGGTTTCAGAAGGCGCATGACAGCCTGCAGCGCCGCCGTCTTGTCCGCCAGCAAATGCAGCACATTAAGTCCGAGCACCGCGTCGAACTGGTTTTCCGATGACGTCAGCTCTTCGATTGCCATGACCTTGAAATCAACATTTGTTATGCCCTGATCGATGGCCTTTTGCCGGGCAATGTCGATCATCTTTTCGGCAAAATCAATGGCCAGGATCGAGCCGACGTGGGGTGCATGGGCCAGCGCGGTCGAACCGGTTCCACAACCGAACTCAAGCACCTGCATGTCGCTGTCCAGATATTCCTGCGTCTTGGCCAATTTGAGTTGATAGGATTTTTCATCGCCGACCGGTTGCCGGGCGTAACGGGCAGCAATCCAGTTCCAGAATCTCGGTGTATAGCCCATAACGTGCTCCCGGCATCGGTTTGAATTGCTTCTGGCGATGGGCTCAAAGACCACATCGCCTTCCTGAAGATGTCAGGTTTTATTGTTGCGGCGCTCCAGTGCAGCCTCCCAGGCGAGCGCGTGTGTCACAATCTCCTGCAGGTTGTCATGGCCTGGCTGCCATCCAAGTTGGCTTTTGATCAGACTGGAATCGGCAACGACGCTGACGGCGTCTCCGGCGCGTCGATCCGACAGCACAACGTCAAAATCCTGACCACTGACCTGTTTGACCATGTCAATGACTTCGAATACCGAAAGACCATGCCCATAGCCGCAATTGGCGGTGAGATTGTCACCCTCATTACGCAGGTGCTGCAACGCCAGATAATGCGCCTCGATGAGGTCGCTTATATGGATATAATCGCGAATACAGGTGCCGTCCGGTGTCGGATAGTCCGTGCCAAAGACCCGCATCTCGGGTCTTTTTGAAAGCGCAGCCTCGCAGGCGGCCTTGATCAGATGGGTCGCCTTGGGCGTCGATTGACCGGTCCTGCCCAGAGGATCGGCGCCAGCGACATTGAAGTAGCGCAGACAGGCGTAGTGCAGCGGATGGGCCGCCGCGACATCGCGCAACATCATTTCGGTCATCAGCTTGGAGGTGCCATAGGGCGATTCCGGTCGAAGCTCGGCGTCTTCCTTGACCGGGATGGCTTCAGCCGGGGTGCCGTAGACAGCCGCCGTTGAGGAGAAAATGAACTCGCTGACGCCCTGGCGCACGCATGCTTCGATCAGGGTGCGGGATTTGACCGTATTGTTGAGATAGTAGCTGAGCGGGTCACTGACGGAATCAGGCACGACAACGGAACCGGCAAAATGAAAAACAGATTTTATCTGATTCTCGCCAAGCAGTTTTTCCACCAGGTCCTGATCGCCGATATCACCGACCACCAGCTTGGCCTCTGCGGGAACGGCCCAGTCAAAGCCGGTTGACAGACGATCCATCACGATGACGCGCTCGCCTGCATCCAGCAATTTCCAGACCATGTGACTGCCGATATAGCCGGCGCCACCGGTTACCAATATAGTCATCTTGTTCCTCTTGCGGAGATACTGGGACGTGCAGGCCACGGTTCAAACCTTTGACAATCAGCGGACACGTTCCATGATCGAAACATAATTGGCAACTGCCGCGCCACCCATATTGAAAATACCACCCAGCTTGGCGCCGGGAACCTGAATATCACCCGCCTCGCCACACAGCTGCATGGATGTCAGGACATGCATCGATACGCCGGTAGCGCCGATCGGATGGCCCTTGGCCTTGAGACCGCCCGATGGATTGACCGGCAGGCGTCCGCCCTTGGCGGTTTCACCGGACAGGGCGACGGCGCCACCCTGGCCGCGTTTGGCCAGGCCCATCGCCTCATATTCAATCAGTTCGGCAATGGTGAAGCAGTCATGGGTTTCCACAAAGGACAGATCATCCAATGTGATACCGGCATTTTTCAAGGCGCGCTGCCAGCCCAGTTCACAGCCTTCAAAAAGCAGGATATCGCGTTTGGACATGGGCAGGAAATCCTGGACATGTTCAGCCGCGCGGAACATGATTGCGCGCGGCGCATGCATGGCGGTTTCCAGGTCGGTGAGGACAATGGCCGCCGCCCCGTCGGAGACCAGCGAGCAGTCGGTCCGCTTCAGCGGGCCCGCAACAAAGGGGTTCTTTTCACTTTCCGTGCGGCAGAAATCGTACCCCAGGTCCTTGCGCATCTGCGCATAGGGATTGCCGACGCCGTTCTTGTGGTTTTTTGCAGCCAGCATGGCCAGAGCATCGGACTGGTCGCCATGGCGCTGGTAATAGGCATCGGCAATCTTGCCGAAGACGCCGGCAAAGCCACCGGGTATTGCATCGTCTTCCGGCAGGTAGGAGGCGCGTTTGAGGTTTTCACCAATCTGCGGTCCGGGCGTTGTGGTCATCTGTTCGACGCCCACCACCAGAACATTGCGAGCACTGCCAGCGCGGATCGCCTTCAATCCCTGATGGATCGCCGCCGAGCCGGTGGCGCAGGCATTTTCAACCCTTGTGGCCGGCTTGAACCGCAAGGCATCATCGGCCTGCAGAACCAGGCTTGCGGTAAAATCCTGACGACTAAAGCCGGCATTGAAGTGCCCCAGCACGATCTCATCCACATCGCCGGGCTCAAGCCCGGCATGTTTCATCGCCTGGGATGCAACACCGACCACCAGAGACTCAATGGTCTCGTCGGAATGTTTCCCGAATTTCGAGTGAGCCCAACCTGTTATCGCAGCAGTCATGCCTCAGCCTCCGCATTGCCCGGCAATGCGCGACCAGGCCCGTTGATTTGCGCCCGACCTGACGGGGGGCGGTGAAAACGGGCAAAGGGTTTGCCCGTCCATATCTGTTCAACCTTTAACAATATCCAAGGGCTGATGCAATATCTCTGTTGCACCACAACCTTGCAAAAATGTCTCAGTATCCGCTTATGGCTTTGACTTCGAGGAAATCCTCAAGACCCCAGCGGCCGCCTTCACGGCCTATACCGGACTGCTTGTAGCCGCCAAACGGGCTTCCGGCCGGACGACCGGCGCCATTGATCAGCACCATGCCGGCGCGCAGCTGGCGGGCAACACGGCGGGCCTTGGCCTGATCACTGCTTTGCACATAGGCAGCCAGCCCGTAGGGCGTATCATTGGCAATGGCGATGGCCTCTTCTTCGGTATCGAAGGGAATCATCGCCAGCACCGGCCCGAAAACCTCTTCACGCGCAATGGTCATCTGATTGTCGACATCGGCAAAGACTGTCGGACGCACAAAATAGCCGCGATTGAAACCGGCAGGACGCCCGGTGCCACCGGCAACCACACGGGCACCTTCGTCAATGGCAATCTGGATGAGTCCCTGAACCTTGTTGTACTGGGCTTCGCTGACCAGCGGACCGATATGGCGACCTTCGACGGTCGGATCGCCCACCTGGACGCTTTCGGCTGCTTCACCGGCAAGCGTGACGGCATCTTCATAGACGGACCGTTGGACCAGCATTCTGGTCGGCGCATTGCAGGATTGACCGGTATTGTTCATGCAACTGCGAACGCCGCGTTTGATGGCAGCCGGAAGATCCACATCGTCAAAGATGATATTCGGCGATTTGCCGCCCAGTTCTAGGGTTACCCGCTTGACGGTTTCAGAGGCCGCACGGGTGACCGCCGTACCGGCGCGTGTCGATCCGGTGAAGGACATCATGTCAATATCGGGATGGCGCGACATGGCTTCGCCGACGACCGGGCCCTCGCCGTTGATCAGGTTGAATACACCCTTGGGGAAACCCGCTTCGTCGATCATCTTGGCAAAAACCAGGGCCGACAGGGGCGCAATCTCGCTGGGTTTGAGCACACAGGTGCAACCAACCGCCAGAGCAGGCACGACTTTCAGCGCCATCTGGTTGACCGGCCAGTTCCATGGGGTGATCAGACCGCAGACACCGATGGGCTCATGAACGATATGTTCGCCGCTATCGTTGTAGTCTTCCTCGAATTTGTATTCGGAAAGGGCCTTGATGAACCCGCCGACGTGGAACGGACCAGCTCCGGCCTGATCGCCTCTGGCAAGACTGATCGGCGCACCCATCTCCTGGGAAACAGCCTGCGCCATCTCTTCATTGTATTTTTCCATGACGACCAGAAGTTTCTGGACAAGCGCCAGGCGCTCTTCCCGGCTTGTCTGGCTGTAGGTGACAAAAGCCTTTTTCGCAGCCGCGACCGCGCGATCGACATCCGCCTTGGAACCCAGAGAAATGGTGCCACAGGCTTCTTCAGTGGCCGGATTGATGACGTCAAAATCATTCGGCACCGCAGGAGCCACCCAGGCGCCATCAATGTAAAAATCGGTTGTCTTGTGCACGTTTCACCTCAAAATCTATATTCATGATCTGTTACCAACGGCATAGCGGCTTTCCCGCCAAAATCAATCGATAAACGATCCTGAGGGCGGCATCAGCATTCAAATGCAATGAATTTCGCTCAGGCGCCATCGGAAGAATTCCGCTTTAGCACACGTGGGCATGTGCGGCGTGGCAATCAAGCCATGGGCGTCAGAGAATTTTTTCTTGAATGAACATTCAATTAAAAATAATAGATGGTATGTTGTCCCTGGCAGGACACGCACGCAACCGTGCAGCAAGCCTGAAAACCCGCTGCCAAAGCCGCAATCGCCGTGCGACAACGCGCAAACAAACCAAAGGCCGTGGATCTTGAGCACCAGCAAACCGAATATTCTAATCATCATGGTTGATCAGCTCAATGGCACATTGTTTCCAGACGGGCCTGCCGACTGGCTGCATGCGCCGCATCTCAAGGCGCTGGCCGCGCGCTCGGCCCGTTTTGCCAACAATTACACCGCCTCACCGCTCTGTGCCCCCGGCCGCGCCTCCTTCATGTCCGGGCAATTGCCAAGCCGCACCCGCGTCTTCGACAATGCCGCCGAATTCGGCTCCGACATTCCGACCTATGCGCATCATCTGCGCAGGCACGGCTATTACACATGCCTGTCGGGCAAGATGCATTTTGTCGGGCCCGATCAGCTGCACGGCTTCGAGGAACGGTTGACGACCGATATCTATCCGGCGGATTTCGGTTGGACGCCGGACTACCGCAAACCCGGTGAACGCATCGACTGGTGGTATCACAATCTGGGCTCGGTGACGGGCGCCGGCATTGCGGAGACCTCCAACCAGATGGAATATGATGATGAGGTGGCCTTCTACGCCACCCAGAAACTCTACCAACTCGCCCGCCAATCCGATGAAGACAAGGCCCGGCCCTGGTGTCTGACGGTCTCCTTTACCCATCCCCATGACCCCTACGTTGCGCGGCGCAAATATTGGGACCTTTATGAGGATTGCCCGCATCTGGAACCGGAGATCGGGCCGATCCCCTTTGATGAACAGGACGCCCATTCGCAACGTCTTTACCTGGCCAATGATTACCGCAAGTTCGATATTACCAAGGACAATGTGAGACGAGCGCGGCGCGGCTATTTCGCCAATATTTCCTATCTCGACGACAAGGTCGGCGAACTGATGGCGGTGCTCGAGGCCACCCGCATGCGCGATGATACGATGATCATCTTCTGCTCGGATCATGGTGACATGCTGGGTGAGCGGGGCCTGTGGTTCAAGATGAGCTTTTTTGAAGGCTCGTCGCGGGTGCCTTTGATGATTTCGGGTCCGGGCATTACGCCCGCCCGCATCGAAGCGCCGGTGTCCAATCTGGATATCAATCCGACCCTTGCCGATCTGGCCGGGGCCAGTCTGGAGGCCGTCAGGCCGTGGACCGATGGGGAAAGCCTCCTGCCCCTGATGCAGGGTGAAGAGCGGCTATCGCCGGTGCTGATGGAATATGCGGCCGAGGGGTCCTATGCGCCGCTGGTGTGCATCCGGCAGAACCAGTTCAAATATGTCGCCTGCGCATTGGATCCGCCGCAGCTTTTTGATCTGCAAAACGACCCGCTGGAACAGGTCAATCTGGCGACATCGACCGACCACGCAGACATTGCTGAAATATTTGCCGCCATGATCAGGGCGCGCTGGGACCTTGATCAATTCGATGGCGCCGTGCGCGAAAGCCAGGCGCGGCGTTGGGTGGTCTATGAGGCCCTGCGCAACGGTGCCTATTACCCCTGGGACTACCAGCCGCTGCAGCAGGCTTCCGAACGTTTTATGCGCAACCACATGGACCTCAACATCCTGGAAGAAAGCAAACGCTTTCCCAGAGGAGAATAGACGCGGAGAATGATAATGACAGACCTTCGAGCACAACCCGAAGCATCGCATTTCATCAATGGTGAATTTGTCGAGGATACGAATGGTCCATTGATCGAATGCATCTATCCGGCCACTGGAGAGGTGATTGCCAGATTGCATTCCGCAACGCCATCTATCGTCGAGCAGGCCATCAAGGCTGCTGTCGAGGGCCAGAAGGTCTGGGCCAAAATGACCGGGACGGAGCGCGGCCGGGTGCTGCGCCGGGCCTGCGACATCATGCGCGAGCGCAACCGCGCCCTGTCTGAACTGGAAACGCTGGACACCGGCAAGCCCATTCAGGAGACCCTGGTGGCCGATGCCACATCAGGCGCCGATGCGCTGGAATATTTCGGCGGGCTGGCCGCAACGATCAACGGCGAATACATCGATCTGGGTGGTGATTTTGTCTATACGCGGCGCGAGCCGCTGGGCGTCTGTGTCGGCCTTGGCGCGTGGAACTATCCGACCCAGATTGCCTGTTGGAAAGGCGCACCGGCGCTGGCCTGCGGCAATGCGATGATTTTCAAACCCTCGGAAATCACACCGCTGTGCGCCCTGGAGGTCGCCAGGATCCTGCATGAGGCCGGATTGCCTGCGGGCGTTTACAATGTGATCCAGGGCTACGGCGATGTGGGCGCGGCGCTCAGCACCCATCCACAGGTCGACAAGGTTTCACTGACGGGATCAGTGCCCACGGGCAAGAAGGTCATGGCGGCGGCCGCTGCCGGCATTCGCCATGTGACAATGGAGCTCGGTGGCAAGTCTCCGATCATCGTTTTTGAAGACGCTGATCTGGATGATGCCGTCGGCGGCGCGCTGCTGGGCAACTTCTACTCCAGCGGACAGGTCTGTTCCAATGGTACGCGGGTCTTTGTGCAGAAATCACGTCTCAATGAATTTCTGGACAAGGCCATTGCCCGCACGCAGTCCATTCGCATCGGCGATCCGGGCGACGAGGCCACCCAGATGGGACCGCTGGTCAGTGCCGCCCAGCGCGACAAGGTGATGGACTATGTCGCCATCGGCCGCGATGAGGGCGCGAAACTCGTCACAGGCGGCAATCGCCTCAACCTGCAGGGCATGGAAGCGGGTTTCTTCATGGAGCCCACCATCTTTGCCGATGTGACCGACGAGATGCGCATTGCCCGCGAAGAGATTTTCGGTCCGGTGATGAGCGTCCTGGTCTTTGAAGACGAAGACGAGGTGATTGCGCGCGCCAATGACACGGAGTTTGGTCTTTCGGCGGGTGTCTTTACCAGGGACCTTTCACGCGGCCACCGGGTCATTGCCCAGATCAAGGCCGGCAGTTGCTGGATCAACACCTATAATCTTGCACCCGTGGAAGCCCCCTTCGGCGGGTTCAAGCGCTCCGGTGTCGGGCGGGAGAATTCCCGCGCCGCGCTTGAATATTACAGTCAGATCAAAAGCGTCTATGTGGCGACCGGCCCGGTTGACAGCCCCTATTGAGCCAGACAGAAACGAGTTCAAACATGCAAGCGGATTTTGTCATTATCGGTTCGGGTTCCGCCGGGTCAGCCATGGCCAGCCGGCTGTCCGAGGACGGCAAAAATACGGTCATCGTGCTGGAATATGGGGGCACCGATGCCGGACCCTTCATCCAGATGCCGGCCGCCCTGTCCTATCCCATGAGTATGGGAATCTACGACTGGGGTTATGAAACCGAACCGGAACCGCATCTGGGCGGGCGTCGGCTCGCCGCACCGCGCGGCAAGGTCATCGGCGGCTCCTCCTCCATCAACGGCATGGTCTATGTGCGCGGCCATGCGGAAGATTTTGACGGCTGGGCCGAGGCCGGTGCAGACGGCTGGGCCTATGCGGATGTGCTGCCCTATTTCCAGCGGATGGAACATGCCCATGGCGGACAGGAGGGCTGGCGCGGCACCAAAGGCCCGCTGCATATCCGCCGTGGCGATCAGAAAAACCCACTCTATGAAAGCTTCATAAAGGCCGGGCAACAGGCCGGGTTTGAGGTGACCGAAGACTATAACGGCGAGAAGCAGGAAGGCTTCGGGCCGATGGAACAGACGATCCATCGGGGACGGCGCTGGTCGGCGGCCAATGCCTATCTGAGGCCTGCGCTGAAGCGCTCCAACCTGCAATTGGTCAAAGGCCTGGCGCGCAGGATCATCATCGAAAACGGCCAGGCCGTCGGTGTTGAAATCCAACGCGGCGGCAAGATCGAGATCATCGGGGCAAACCGTGAGGTCATTGTCGCTGCCTCGTCCTTCAACTCGCCCAAATTGTTGATGCTGTCCGGCATCGGACCGGCGGCGCATCTGCGTGACATGGGCATCGAGGTCATCGCCGACCGCCCCGGGGTCGGCGCCAATCTGCAGGACCATCTGGAGCTTTATGTCCAGCAGGAGAGCATCAAACCGATCACGCTCTATTCAAAACTGAACCTCTTTTCCAAGGGGCTGATCGGTGCCGAATGGCTGTTTTTCAAGACGGGCCTTGGCACCTCCAATCATTTCGAGGTGGCCGCCTTCCTGCGCTCGCGCCCCGGCATCAAATATCCCGACATTCAATACCACTTCATCCCGGTGGCCATTCGCTACGACGGCAAGGCCGCCGCAAAGTCCCACGGCTTTCAGGCCCATGTGGGTCCGATGCGCTCAAAATCGCGCGGCAATGTCACCCTGCGCTCGGCAGAGGCGACAGATGCGCCTGTCATCCGCTTCAACTATATGAGCGCGCCTGATGACTGGGCGGAATTTCGCCATTGCATCCGGCTGACACGCGACATCTTTCAGCAGAAGGCTTTTGATCCCTATCGGGGGGCGGAAATATCGCCGGGCGCCGCTGTGCAAACGGACGATCAGCTTGATGCCTTTATCGCCGAACATGCGGAAAGCGCCTATCACCCCTGCGGCACCTGCAAGATGGGCAGGACGGACGATGCGATGAGTGTGGTTGATGCGCAATGCCGGGTGATTGGTGTCGACCGGCTGCGGGTCGCCGATTCCTCTATTTTTCCGGAAATCACCAACGGCAACCTCAACGGCCCGTCCATCATGGTCGGCGAGAAGGCATCCGATCATATTCTCGGCAAATCGCCCCTGCCCCGCTCCAACCTGCAACCCTGGATCAATCCGCGCTGGGAGACGTCTGACCGGTAGAATGGCCTTCAATCAGGCCCCTCGCAGCGTATAATCCGCTGTCTGCATACGAAGCGTTAACCATATTCGGCAAAGGTCGTGGCACGCACGCCATTCCTGCAGGATTGCTGCTGAGAAGGCATGGGCAAGCGAAGGACTGACCAGAAGGCCATGGCGAAGACAATTGCGGATCAGGACCTGGATCACACGCTTCCTGCGCTGGTCCATGAGAATGCCGGACGCATCGAGGAACTCAAGCGCGCCCTGGCAAGCCTGCTGGCCCTTTGCGCCTTCCTGCTGCTGATGCTCTCGCTGCGCCCCTTCAACGCCAGCAGTGTCATCGTACTGGAACCGGTGCATGGGGACCTGCTCAACCAGGTCGGATTTGCCATCGCCGGCCTCGTCGTCGCCCTGGCATTGACGACGCTGATCAGCACCCGCCTGCTGGGTCTTTTTGCCTCGCCCGCCTGGATCGGCATTGCCCTGGTGCTGTGTATTTCCATTGTCGTGGCGCCCGATCCCGGCGGCGCCGCCCGTTCCGTCATACTGACCCTCGTCGGCATGCTGATTGCCGCCAGCTTCGTGCTGTTGCCACCGAGCGAGCGGGCTTTCCAATATATATGCGCGACCGCGATTCTCCTGCTCCTGGCGATCAATTATCTGGGGGTTTTCCTCCGCCCGGATCTGGCCATCCATGGCGCGGAAGGGCGCGAAGCGCAGCATGCGGGCCTGTGGCGCGGCCATTTTGCCCACAAGAATCTGGCCGGACCGGTGATGTCCGCCTATGTGATGTTCGGGATCTATCTGTGGCGGTCAAAATTTCGCTTTACGGGCGCTCTGATCGCCATCCTGGCGTTTTTCTTCCTGCTGCAAACGGGCTCCAAGACCACGACAGCCCTGCTGCCCATTGCCATCCTGATCGTCACCGCAGGCCGTCTTCTGGCGCTTCCAGCGCTGACGCTGGTGCTTTATGTCGTTACGCTGCTGGGCATCGGCCTGTTGACAATCGGAACCCTCTATTCGCCGACGCTTGCCGATGTGACTGCCATGATCCTCGATGATCCGACCTTTACCGGGCGTGTGACTCTTTGGGGCTTTGGCATCGAGAACATCGCCCAGCACCTGTGGTTTGGCACAGGCTATGACAGTTTCTGGGGCACGCCGACGGTCACCGGACTGGAATTTCCCTATGAAGCCGCCTGGGATTTTCGCGGCATCATCCATGGACATAACAATTATATCGACATGCTTTTGACCATGGGCGTCATCGGGGCGGGCGTGGTCTTCTGGGCGCTGATTGTCATGCCCTGCATTCATTACGTCCGGTCGGAGCGCTTCCCTTCCAACAGGAATCTGGCCGATCTGTTCATGATGATTCTGGTCTTCATGACCCTGCTTTCCTTTCTGGAGACCTTCTTCCTGCGGCGCATTGATCCCATGTGGCTGCTGATGGTCATCGCCATCGTCGGCCTGCAACTGACCGCACGGTTTCGCGTCACCTGATCGCACGGGATCGCCGCAACCCCGGTTGATTGTCGATTGAATGAAAAAACCGTCCATTTTCAACACAGAGTGCTTGAAATATTATCGGGAGATGCTAAACGCTGGTTCCGGTCGGCCCAAGGGGTCTGACTGATTGGGGCGTAGCCAAGTGGTAAGGCAGCGGTTTTTGGTATCGCCACCGCTGGTTCGAATCCAGCCGCCCCAGCCATTTTCTCTGCAAGCCTTGACCTGAAACGCTCCATCCGCCCCAGTGCGATGCCAGTGCGATGCCAGTGCGATGCCAGTGCGATGCCAGTGCGATGCCAGTGCGATGCAAGTGCGATGCAAGTGCCCTTGACCGTTCCGGCAGATGGCAATTGCCCGCTGCAACCATTCAATTGTTCAATTGGCCAGCGGTGCCAGCGCATAGCGGCCCAGACCGAAGGTGGCGCCGCGGCCCACATGGGCCTGTTCTCCGATGACAAGAAGCGGCCACAGGGCGGCCAGGTCACCGTCAAGCGTCAGGTCCAGGCGACGCACGGTCTCGACGAAGTGCTGTTCCGTCCGGGTCGAGTTGCGCTCGATGACATGCGCCGTTGAATTGCTGACGGAAAGATCGATGCCGCGCCAGGCGCCGGAAAGCGCCGGCCAGTCGGTCTCGATGGCCACATCATGCCAGCGCGCCAGCAGGAAGATGCGGCTGGCGAGCCGCGACAGGATGCTTTCTGGCCGGTCGGCGGGATCGGCATTCTTGCAGTCGATGGGCGTGGCGAACCGCATGACGGCCCGCGCCGGCGGCGCACCCGGCTGCAAGGCGCGTTCGCGCTGCTGCACGCTGATGCGCTTTTCGGCCGGCAGGAATCGGCCCTGCGCCAGTCGCTTCCAGTCAAGCCGGCTGCGGGCGGCTTCGGCCAGCGCTGCGCGCACTTCGCCTGCCCAATCACAGGCAAAACCGAACAGCATGATGGTCAGAATCAGGTCGTCTCCGCGTGCCCCGGTGTCCAGAACGAAGGGCTTGGGAATCTCGTGGCTGTGGCGTGCAATTTTCAGCACCGGTTTGGGACCGAAAAAAACGTCATTGGCGCAGGGCGGCTGCCAATCGCAGATAAGCCCGGCCAGCGAGGCCGGAGAGGCCCCCGCCATCAGCACCCGCCCCAGCGCCCCACGCAGATCACCCGGCAGCCCCGGATGATCGGCTGCGGCCGCATGTCCGGCAATCACGGCAGATATCTCCAGGCAGCGCCAGCGGGCGGCAAGCGCGTCAAACGGGACAAGGCCGGAAGGCGCCAGCAGGCGTTGCCACACCGCGTTGCCTGAATCGCCGTCAGAAATCACAGCAGCCAAAATGTTTCCTTCTCCGGCAGCGGCGCACCGCCGCTCTGGCGGCTTTTTTCCAACCCGGTGGCCGAAAGCACATACATGCGCAAACTGTCGCCCGGATCGATCAGCGCCTCGACTTCCTCAAAAAGCCGGTTGGCGGCAAAAGCCTTCAATCGCCCCTCGAACACAGACAATTGCACACGGCAAAGCTGTTCTTCAAGCCGTCTTGCGACACGCCTGCGTGTGCCCGGCCGGCTGATGTCGTAGCTCAACACGATTGTCAGTTCCGGATGGGCCAATTTTCAGTAATCCATCACATAGGGTTGATAGGTTTCGCCGCCTTCCACATGGGCGGCAAGGGCGAAGGCCTGCTCAACCATCAATTGCCGCCAGACCATCGTCTTGCCCGAACGCGGGCTTTTCACCGTTCGCGCCAGCCGCGTCTCAAAGGCACGGATAAGCGCCTCTGCGGCCTTATGGCTCATGCGCACACCGCCTTGCGGGCGGGGCGTGAAATCATTATGCGTGACGAAACGCCGGTTTGCGCAATAGACGCCGAGCCCGCCGATCAGCGGTGCGCGGAACTCTTCCATCAGATCATAACAACAGGCATCGCGGTTATCGTCCGCCACATGCAGCACGCCGAAGCCCGGATGCAGCCCGGCGCGCTGCACCGCCACCGTGATGTCGCGCAGCACCAGCCAGGCAAGGAAATTGAACATCGCATTGGCCCCGTCGCCCGTCTCGTTGCGCCGCGTGCGTTTTTCAAAGCGCATGTCCGCCGGCATCAGCCGCGACAGCGCCCGCCACCAGCCGGCCGTCGCCTCGCCCTCCCGTCCGGTCAGTTGCGCGACAGAGGATGCATGGCGCAGGATTGTCTTCTCGCCGCGCCCCAGGATGCGGTTGAAGGTCACGAGCGCATCAAGCACAATGCGTGACTTGTCCCGGCGCGCCAGGCGGCGCAGCACCGCCCGCTGGTTGCGGATACGCCCCTCCACCAGCCGGCCGGCAAGATCGATGCGCGCCTGTTCGTCGAGCGCCAGCCGCGCCTGCGCCAGGTGCCGACTGGCGCGCGGCGCCAATTGCGCACCGGTCCAGCCCAGCGTTTCGCCATGCCCATTCACATAGGCGATCATTGTATCGGAGGCCAGCGCCAGGTCGCGCGCCGCATGGGTTAGCGTCGCCTTCGGCCCGATTTCAATGCGGTCGATGCGTTTGCTGTGCACCGCAATCAGCTCCCGCCAGGAATCCGGCCCGTCATCGTCCGCCTCCTCGCCTGACCCAATGCGCCGTTCTTCCACGGTGAATGCCTGGTTGCGGATCGCCAGCCGCCTGTCCGGCTGGTACAGATACAGCACACGAAAACCCGGCGCATGGCCGGCCCTGCTGTGTCGTTCTTCCTCCGCCTGGCGGGTCATCTGGTCCTGAAGACGGCCCGTGTCTTCCCGGGAAATGCGGCGCATCCAGGCCAAGGCCTCGGTCTCGCCGCCATCATCAACCCGTTTCATCACCAGCGAGCGCACGAACAGATGGCCGAGGAACTCCAGCCCCCGGCCGAAGTCGAGGACGCGGGTCTTTTCGGTGTTGAGCACCAGCGCGTGCTCTTTCAGCAAGGCTTCCACCTTGCTGAGCGCAGCATCGGCGCCGGCCTGCGTCTTTGTCAGGACGACGAAATCATCGGCAAAGCGGATGAACCGGCTGCCGCGGCCGTGAAAAGCCTCGTCGACCCGGTCAAGATAAAGATTGGCCAGCAGCGGCGAAAGCGGCGAGCCCTGCGCCAGTCCGCGGCCACCCGGCGCGGCATGCGTCAGCCACAGCGTCACCAGCCCGGTCAGCGGCCCTTCGCTGACCGATTGCGCGAAACGCTCCAGCAGCGTGTCATGTGGCACCGATCCGAAATAATCCTCGATATCGGCATCGACAATCCACTCAAAACCGGCGCGTTGCGCAGCCGAAACCTGCGCCACGGCCTGTTTGACCGAGCGGCCCGGCCGGTAAGCAAAGCTTGATGGTTCGAATTCTTCGTCTAGCAGGGGCGACAAGGCCTGCGCCACGGATGATTGCACCACCCGGTCGGCTATGCAGGGAATGTCAAGCCGCCGCAGCGAACGGCCGCTGTCCTTGGGGATATCAACACTTCGCAGCGGGCCCGGCCGGTATTCGCCGCAAAGCAGCGACCGCCTGAGCCGCCCGATCCAGCCATGGGCGTCGCGGGCAAACATGTCCACGCTGATTCCATCGCCACCGGCAGCCCCCCTGTTGGACCACACTTTGGCCCAGCCGGCCGACAGGCCGGCGACCGACACCGCCTGTTCGAAGACGGCGGGATCATCGATTTTCCTGGCCCGCGGGCCATGGGTTTCGGGGCGCCGATTTGCCATTTTGATATGGAACTCGCGTAATAATCTGTTAATATTATATTATTCGACAACAAATAACAACTCGTTCTTCTTTTGTTCTGATTTTTCGGGAGCACGATTCAGCTTGATATGGAAAACATGTCCAATTCATCATTTGACACAATGGCTTGCAAAGGGCAGGTTAGGCACCATTCCCTACGTCTCCAGGGATAGAAACGCCTGTCACCTACTGATAGAGAAAAGGTGTTCGGTTAGGCACCATTCCCTACGTCTCCAGGGATAGAAACCGGTCGAGTTGACCATTACCTGGAATGTTCGGTTAGGCACCATTCCCTACGTCTCCAGGGATAGAAACAGTGCTGCTTTGTCTGATGCGGGGCTGGCTTAGTTAGGCACCATTCCCTACGTCTCCAGGGATAGAAACCGTGCGATTGCGCCGCCCAGGGAAAGCATAGGTTAGGCAGCGTTCCCTATGTCTCCAGGGATAGACACCGCCATTCTTGGCGCACGGGGTCTGGCTCGGTCCAGATAGGCAGCATTCCCTACCTCTCCAGCCAGCTGGCGGCCGACACGACAGTGAGTGAAGTGGCAAAACGCTATTTTCGGACCGACCCTTTGTCGGATTGGAAACGACAGGCCCCTCGCCCCAGTCCGGCGTGCATGGCGGGCTGCGGCTCCATTCCGCCACGGGCTGAAGACGCCAAAGGCAACCGGCCATCCGCCGCTATCCAGTGATCAAAGCCGCCTGTTCGAAGCCGGCAGGACCATCAAATTCTCCCGCCCATGGGCCATGCGTTTTCGCGCGCCAATTGACCATTTTGATATGGAAATCGGGCAAAGATCTGATAAAATTGGATTATTCTATAAAAGACAGAAAATTGTTCTTCTTTTGTTCTGCAATTCAAAAGACAAAAATCCACTTGATATGGAAAACATGTCCAATTCATCATTTGACACAAGGGGTTGCAGAGGGCAGGTTAGGCAGCATTCCCTACGTCTCCAGGGATAGAAACAACGTAGGGGATGTTACTGTCTGGCTTCTCCTGTTAGGCAGCATTCCCTACGTCTCCAGGGATAGAAACTCACAACCTGTTCAGCACCGGGTTCCAGTGCATCAGTTAGGCAGCATTCCCTACGTCTCCAGGGATAGAAACTTCTGCCCTCAGTGTGTTGAGCCACAGCTCTTGTTAGGCAGCATTCCCTACGTCTCCAGGGATAGAAACGCCGGCTCCCAACGGGTTCTTGTTTCAACTAGTTAGGCAGCATTCCCTACCTCTCCAATATTTGCTGATCCCTCATATTGATTGGCGAGCACGCAATTTCCCGCAATCTGGAAGGGCGTTTCTCTATTGGGGTCACCACGGAGCTACTTGGTGATGTCCTATCTGGTTTGCCACATACGGCACATCATCGTTGGCCTGTTGCCCTGAAGGCGCGGATCGTCGCCGAGATGCTGGCTGACGGTACGACGGTGAGTGGCGTGGCCCAGCGCTATTTTCGGACCGATCATTTGTCGGATTGGAAACGACAGGCCCCTCGCCCCAACCTGGAAGTGCATGGCGGGCTGCGGCTCCATTCCGGCACGGTCTGAAGATGCCAAAGGCAACCGGCCATCCACCGCTGTCCAGTGATCAAAGCCGCCTGTTCGAAGACGGCAGGACCATCGAACTCTCCCGTCCATGGGCCATGCATTTTCGGGCGTAAAATTACCATTTTGATATGGAAATTGCGTAAATATCTGATAAAATTACATTATTCTATCAAAAACAATAATTCATTCTATTTTTGTTCCGAAAGAGACGAAGCCTAATTCAACTTGATATGGAAAATGTCGCCAATTGATTATTTGACTCAATGGCTTGCAAAGGGCAGGTTAGGCAGCATTCCCTACGTCTCCAGGGATAGAAACACAAAGCAATTGTCTGCGAAGACGGTGGTTTCGGTTAGGCAGCATTCCCTACGTCTCCAGGGATAGAAACCTACCGTAGGAGTACGTAAGACTTGACGCATTGGTTAGGCAGCATTCCCTACGTCTCCAGGGATAGAAACGCAGCCACGGGGTCGTCCTCTTGGGTCTCGCCATAGTGTTAGGCAGCATTCCCTACGTCTCCAGGGATAGAAACAAGCGCTTCAAGTGTTTCAGGTCGCGTCGTCTTTTAGGCACCATTCCCTACGTCTCCAGCCAGTTGGCGTGCCGCCTTGGAGGCTTGCACCATCGCCGTGGCGGTGAGTGGCGTGGCCCAGCGCTATTTTCGGACCGACCATTTGTCGGATTGGCGACGATAGGCCCCTCGCCCCAGTCCGGAAGCCTCCGGAAGTGCAGGGTGGGCGGCGGTTGCATTTCAGCACGGGCTGAAGACGCCAAAGGCAACCGGCCATCCACCGCTATCCAATGATCAAAGCAGCCTGTTCGAAGACGGCAGGACAATCGAACTCTCCCGTCCATGGATCATCCATTTTCGAGCGCCAAATTGCCATTTTGATATGGAAATTGCACAAATATCTGATAATATTAAATTATTCTACAAAAGACAGAAATCTGTTCTTCTTTTGTTCTTAAATTCAAAAGACAAAAAGACACTTGATATGGAAAACATGTCCAATTCATCATTTGACACAAGGGGTTGCAGAGGGCAGGTTAGGCAGCATTCCCTACGTCTCCAGGGATAGAAACCCGTTGCTGTAAACGGCGTCAAAGTTTTCCCCAGTTAGGCAGCATTCCCTACGTCTCCAGGGATAGAAACGGATCGTCCCAGCGACGGTCCAACCGTCACCTTGTTAGGCAGCATTCCCTACGTCTCCAGGGATAGAAACGGTTCCACTTTTCAAGTAGCTCGAGACGATCTGTTAGGCAGCATTCCCTACGTCTCCAGGGATAGAAACTAACGTGCAGGGTTGGTGTGCCTGCGTTGAATGCGTTAGGCAGCATTCCCTACGTCTCCAGGGATAGAAACCCTGCAGTTTCTGCAGGTCGCTCAAAGTGGCCCGTTAGGCAGCATTCCCTACGTCTCCAGGGATAGAAACCCGAACCCCGTTCCCTCTGGAAAATCACCAGACGGTTAGGCAGCATTCCCTACGTCTCCAGGGATAGAAACTTTCCACCGTGGACGAACCGCGCAGTTGGGCAGCGTTAGGCAGCATTCCCTACGTCTCCAGGGATAAAAACCTCGCGCTCCAGCTAGAGCGAGACGACCAGAGTTCGTCAGCATTTCCTTCAAAGAATGAGATGAGAATCTTGAGACCGGCTTTGCGGGGCTGTCCATGCGCTGCTGCGTATTCGGCAACGGGCGGAACACGAAAGCAAGCGCTGTGCCGCAGGGCAGAAGAAGCCCTCGGTCTATGAATGCAGTGTCGTGCGCAGATCAGGCAATGAATGTGGCGATGTCGATCATCGCATCATAAACGCGCGCCTCGCCGCCGCGCGGTCCCGTTCCCTTTTGCTTGTCGCCGTTCACATAGGATGTCACATAGCTGTAGACGAGATCATGGTTCAGCGTGAGAATGGCCGCCGCGATGGAAAAGGCCGCTGTGCCGGATGTTGCGTCGATGCAGATATCCGCGTCGGTGATCTCCAGCCTCATGTCCGCACCGGCTTTTTCAATGCAGAGATCACGCGCATGCTGCAAGGCATCCCGCACGTCCTCAAAATTGCTGTAATCCGGTTCCATGTCATTGATATAGATACCAACCCAGTCCTTTCCGGCGCCGCTCAGCATCGTTTCAAGAAAGGCCTTGAACTCCGGCGCATACCGTGCCGATTCGCGTGACGGGCAGATGATGATGACGGAAAGCCTCTCTTTACCTATGACATGGCCACGCAAGGCACGCAGGTTCTGCACCCATGTGTGCCCCCCGGGACTGGCCTCCTTGTCCAGCAGCCCGTCGGGGCCGAATTTGAGCAGGCCGGTCTTGGCCATGTCGGCCACCGGCAGCGACGCTTTGTCAAAACCTGCGCGCACAAGTTCTTTCAGCAGGGGACTGACGTTTTCGTCAAACCGCCCATCTGCGTCGGTGACCATTTCACCAAAGGACAACCCCATGATAACCGCCTTGCGCCCATGGCTCGCGGCGCTACGGCGCAAAACCGCACGCAGGGAGAAAAACTGTTTGCGCGCCCGGGCGACTATCACCATGAGACCGGTAGATAGCAGGAACCAGATTGTTGCACTTATAACCCATGGCGGAATTGCCTCCATCGGCAGATCTGCCGCATCACTGCAGGATATTTCCAGCCAGCAGTTCAGTTGGTTGCCCAACGCGGCGCCAAAATTGCCGATGGCCGCGCCGGACAGGATCGTCGCGACAATGAGCAGCAGCAGCTTGACGACACTGCTAATTCTCTTGTCCATCACACAACCCTCTCTGCGGTAAATTCCTCCAGCCTTACGCCAAAGGCGTCCATGTCTTTGGCGGTCAGTTCACGGCCGCGATCTTCCGGCGGCATTTCCATCGTGAGGTGCAGATAGCGCCCGCCGCGCGCACAGACCTCTGCCACCAGCGAGACGGGCAGCGTGCCCAGTACAATGTCACCGGGACAGATCGTCTCAACATCGAGATGGGTGACATGTTCCGCCGCGATCCCCCTGGCCTTTGCCCACGCAACGGCACCCTTGTGCCGGGTGACGAAGTAGCTGGTCATCAATCACCGCACTCCTCGTCAACGTCGGTAATCAGCGAAGATTCAATCTTGTCGGTCGGTATGGGTGATGTTCCGTCAGGCAATGTTGCCTCAAAGTCGCCGTCTTCGAAGATCGCTGATATGATCCGCTCTTCCGAAACATCCCCCGCTGAGTAGAGGATCTTCTGGCCAATTGCGGGGATCCAGCGGTCTTTTGCCATTTCCTCGGCAATCCTTTCCGCTTCAACACGCCTTTCCTCCTCTTCTGCCTGCCTTGCCGCCTCCTCGCGCGCCGTCCTTTTTGCTTCCGCTGCCTCGGATGCCATGGCGTCGGGCGTCCTGAACCGACCCATGCCTATGGCGGTCTTGGCTCCGAGGCCGATCCATTCGAGCGCCTCGCCGAGCAATTGATAGCCGAGGGCGACATCGGACGGATTTTCATCTGTGCCGTGCTGTGCTTTGCGCGTGGCGCCCAGCGAAAAGCGGAACGAAGCCCCCTTTTCCACCGCCAAATAGGGAACAGGCACCGGATCGTGCCAGTCGCCCGGCGTCGGCAAGGTTTTGCCCGGTTTGTGGTCCCGCTCCGTCACGCGCCACTTTCCATCATGCGGCGTCAGGATTTCAGTCACCAGTTCCACCGGTGCGAGCGGCAAAGCGTCGAAGACGATCAGGGCGCCCATTCGCGCATCCTCGCCGACTTCATTTCCGAAGAGCCGTTCGATGTCCTTCTCGTCCTTCTCATGCCAGTTCGTGGCCCAGGCGCGGATCATCCCCTTGACTGATGAGCCCGGAATATAGGGAACGCCCAGCGTGTGGTGCCACAGGAAGCCGTTTTCGACCGGATGCGCCAGCCCCAGGCCGGTTGCGCACCGGCTGGTTGCGAAGAAATCGCGCGGCCGCTCCTGCGGGCCGGGGCGGTCAATGCCGAATTGGGCGCATACGCTCCGTTCAGCGATGGCCGTAAGGCGGTCGCAACGGGTTTTCAGGGCCGGCGCATCGCCGGCCTTTGCGCCGCTGAAACGGTCGAGCCAGTCCTTTTTCCCATCGTGCAGATCGTATACGCCATTCTTCAGAGACCAGCGGTTGACGAACTTGTTGAAGACAAGGCCGCTATTGGCCGCTGAATTGTCGGGCGCATCCCTTTTGTCATCCGGTTTTCGGTGGCTGGCGTTTTCGGGCAGCGGAAGGGAGGGCTCGGTCATGGCGCTCCCTCCGTCCTATCGCCCGATTCCGCATCCTCATTGCCCTTCGCGTCACGCGCTTCGATCAGCGCTTCGGCGAAAGTCTTCAGCCATTTCAGGAAGGCCATTGTCTCGATCTGGGCACGCACGAGGTCAAAATCGGATCCGGAAACAATTGCCTCGATCAGCTCCGTCTTGCGGTATTGACCCTTTTCGTCCGCCGTCGCCTTGCCGTGATAGGGACTGGAAACGCCCCAACCGTCTGCGGCCGTTAGCCACGCCGTGACATGGTCAAGCAGCAGGCCGTGGCCTTCACTATCGTCCCGATTTCTTGCCGACTGGGCCAGTTCCAGCGCAATCGCCTGGCCAAGGCCGTTGACGATGATGGTAGAGGGCAGGTTGCGAATATAGGCGCGATAACTGCGAGCGATCGAACGCTTCTCGTCCTCCTTGCCATCGGCCGACAGCGGATGAGCCGCATTGACCTTCTGCACCCTGGCCAGGGCAAACCCGGCCCGGCGCTGGTCCAGAGACAAGGCGCCGGGCGCGTCTGTCCTGTCCGTATTGTCGGGTTCGACAGCGGTCAGTGCCGCTCCGGTTGTCACAGGATCCGAGTGTTTTCCCGCATGAGCCAGAGGATCGGTTCCCTTTGGCATGTTCTTGCTTTTCTTCTTCGGCTTCTTGGTCATGACAATCCCGCATTCAAATGGATTCGAGAACATTCATGGAGAACCAGCCCTGGCCAATGGTCTCATTGCCGCCCATCTGGACAAATGGCGTTTCCCCGGCGGCCTTCAGGAACGGCGCAAGCGCACCGGACAGGCGTTCGTTCAAGACCATCCACATGATTGTATCGGGCGCCAGCATCTCCTCGGACCACAGCGCTCCCGGCTTCACCACCTTGTTTTCATCCAGCGCATTGCGCGTCACCACGGGCAGGCCGAACTCGGCGAACCACTTGAAATCGGCGTCTGAAAGAAGAACGATCCGGTGGCCCAGGTCGGCTTGCGAAAAGGCGCCTTCAGCCAGCGGGGCAAACAGGGCTGCAAGCCCCTCCGGCAAGTCTCCGGCATGGGTGAATTCGCGCTCCTCGAGGCCGAGTGGCACATCGTGGTCCGGCCTCGCGCCGAGATATTTGCCGGAAGGCACCGACAGGGACATCGCCGGTGGTTTTTCGCCAACCCTTTTCAGGTCGCGCAGCAGCCGGTTGACGATCATTGGGCAGGTGGCGAATTTATAGGCGTCCGACGTGCACCGCACCGGCAGCAGCGCAAGCCGCGCCTCGCCGCACAGGATCGTGCCGGCATGACCGTCGCTGCCATCGTCCTCTCCGCCCGAAGCCTTGCCAAACAGGGTATCAACATCGTCCGAAAGGCCCGTTCCGCCGCACCACACACGCAATGCGCCCTTGACGCCGGAACCGGGCACATGCGGAAAGCGTGTGACCGCCTCGCGGGCGACCGGCAGATCGAGCGCATCGGCCGCCTGACCGATGCCGACATGAATATGACTTTCGGCCACAAGGCCGATCAGACGTCCCTTGTTCATTTCGCTTCCCACCTTGCAATCATTATCTGACCAAATCCCCATTCCGTCGCGCGCCCGATGCCGGTTCCATGGCAGGCAAGCGCCTTGTCCCGGTCATCCGTTTCCATGAAAAACACCGATCCGGCCGGCAGCACAGGACGCATCGGCAATGGCTTTCCCTGACGTTTCTTCCCTTGTCCTGAATCCCACCCGCCCAACATCTGCGGCTTGCCGAAACAGGCGCTTTGCAGTGTCCCGGAAAGACCCGGAACCGTTGCTCCCGGCCCGGGCAGGTCATTTAAAAACACCGGCGAAATCGCCATTGCCGCATAGAAAAAACGTCCCTGAAGCGATGCCAGCCCATTGGGGGCCTGCGGCAGTTGCGGAACCGCACAATCTGCTAGATGCGCCGTGCGATGTTCGCCGCCGAGGCGCTGATTGGCCGCGTCAAAACGACATTTGTCATCCAGACCCTCAACGGCCAGCACCATGCGGACATGATCGGCAAGGCGGGTATGCGACGCCACATAGAATTCCCCGTCTTTTGCAACCCGCTTGTCACTATCGCGCCCGATCCCCACACGGCTTTCCGCCTGCCACAGGGTATCGCGCCTGACGATGGCACTCATGTCAGGCAGCTTGCCGTTGATCAGCGCCTGCATGCCGGCCATGGTGAGAAAATCGCCCTCCAGCGGGCGCACGCCCAGATGGCCGGGAGGAGCCGATACCAGAAACACGCGACCCAGATCCGTCTCGTATTGCGCACGCGGCAAGAGCAGCGTCAGAACATCACGGCTGTTCTGCGTGGCCTGGGCCAGGTGGAGTGGCGCAGGAAACAATGGTTCGCTGCGACCTTGGTGATCCGCCCTCAGCAGCAGGGGCGCGGAAAACCGCAAGGGACCCAATTGTGTCGTGTCTGCCTGCCAGTTGACCCCATCTCCCAGCAGGGCGACCGGCCATGCGGGGGGATATCCGTTCTGCTGTGCGATCGCCAGGCGCAATGCGCCCACAAGCGTCGGCGGCGGCGGCGGAAACAGGCTTTCGGCGGCGCTGGCGCCCTCGTCGCCCTGGTTGAAGGGGCGACCGTCGCGAAACATCAGCGTGTCAAGAGGATCAAAGGAAAAGGCGCGCGCCGTCATTGCTTTTCCTCCTTCGGGGCAAGATCGAACCGGCCCTCTGCGCTGAGGAAACGCGCCACCATGCCGGCATCGAAGGAAACGCCGACCTGCGGCGCCGGTTTTCCATCGTTCCACAATTGCGGGCGCAACAGGCTCACGACCCGCCCAGCCGCTACATGGGGATCGGCGATGGCATTGCGCGTGTCCTGACGCCTGATATCAGCCGCCAGCAAAGGTTCCAGCAGCGTGTCGGGATCCATCACGTCGGAGGGTTCACCGTCCGCACCTGCAAAAAGCGGTTCATATTTCTGGCGAAAACCGTGAAAAAACCCACCGGACAGGCCGGATTTTCCCGCCGCGCCCAACCGGGCCTGCGCCAGGGAATCCATCGTTTCAATACGGCCGTCCGCACCGTCAAAGGCGGTCGTCCATTGCGCGGCAATGCCGCCCGGTTTCAGGACGGCAATGGCCAGAGAGTTGCGGCCATTGGTCTCCTTGGCGATCTCATCGAGCTGATGCTCCGACTGGCGCAGAACGGCGGCAAGCGGATTCTTGTAATGCGCATAGACAATCGAGCCCGACAGGGTAAAACCCGTTGCGTCCGACGGGACTTGTTTGCGCGCGTCCTCGAAGGCCGCATCGTATTCCTCACGCAACTTCAACGCCGCATCGATGGCCGTATCCACCGGCAGGAGGGCGAGAACGTCGTCACCGCCAGCATAGACCAGAACGCCCCAATGGTCATTTCCCGGTACAAGGAACCTCTTGACGCGATCGGTAAAACCGGCAAGGGCCACCGTGATCAGTGGCGAGTGCTCCTTGAGGCGCCTGCCGACGCCGTCTCCATCCATCCGCAATATGGCGTAGAATTCCGATGCGTGGCGCGCCTTTCCACCACCGATCCATTTGGCGGTTTCCATGAGCGCCTTGGTGACATTTTTGACCGCCGCTGCGCTTTTTTCACCGGTCAGCGTTCCGGTCTTGACGCCCTCGCGCGCGACGGCTCTGATCCCGTCCTTGTGCAGCAGGTGACCGTCGAGTCTGAACAGGCCGTCTTTCGGAAATCCGAACAGACCGGGTGTTTCATATTCCCCCATGAACCCGTCCTTGAACGCCACTTTCGCGCTGTCGAACAAGGTGATCGGCGGGCGGTCCGCGTGGTCCAGGCGCGACGCTGAAGCCAGCCAGGGCAAGGCGGCGACATAGCTGGTGGACGGCCAGTGGCGAATATTGAGAGAATCGCCACCGGGCCGAAAGGGCAGCGCGCCTTCAATTTTGCCATCGCGGCTTGCCACGACCGGGAAAAAGCGCTTGACGAGGGCGATGGCGCAAAGGCGTTCATCCGGTTGAAGATCGAGCGAATCGTCATGCGCCGCACGCATGGCGTTCCAGAATTTCTCCTGGCCGGCTTTCTGGCCAATGCGATGGAAGCCGGAGATTTCCTGGTATTTGCCCATCATGCGGCAATGATCGCCATTCTCGGCGGCGGCCTTTCCGCCATACTGGCTGCGCCAGTTCTTGCGCAGATCCAGCCATTGACCATCCTCGCCGTTTTGAGGGTCTTCTCCGACAACCCAGGCCATGTCCCAGAAACCGCCAACCTGGCGCTTCCAGATATCTTTCGCGGCATTGCCTCCAGCGGCGCTCAGAGAGCTCTGATCCGCCACGGCGTATTTCCAGACAGTCTGCTCGATGGCGGTCCAGGCCTTTTCAACCGCCTGGCGACAAAGCAGGCCGGGGTCGCCGGAAATGCCGGTGACATCGGCTTTGAACCGGTTGGGGAGCGACCCGACATAGGGGCTGGCCTTACCTGCGCCCAATGCTGCGAAGAGTTCGTCGCCCGAAACATCGGGAAAGAGAATTTCGCCGCCTGCATCCTTGATGGCTTTCATGGCATGGGCGGAAAGCAGGGACAGAATGAACGACCCGGCCCAGAAATCGCGTGTCCGGCGGGCATCGGCAATGAAGTCCTGCACCGGCCCCAGCGTGAAATGCAGCAGGCGTTTGGGTGACGATGATTTGCTCACGGCGTGCCCCCCTTGCCTGGCAGGACCTTGCAAGTAGCGAAGGGCGCCTGGTTTTTCTCCCCGTTTGATGTCGGACGCGCGGCTCCATCGAGGAAATCGCGCACCACCTGCGCGTCGGGTGTGAATGGTGCATTTGCGGCAATCGTGCGCAGATTGTTTTTATCGGTTGTGTTGACGAGGCGCAGCCCCGGATTGGGCAGGAACTGATTATCAAAGAATATCGCCACCGGCAGATACCGGCCCCCCATCGCGTGGACATGAAAGAATAGCGGGCTGCCGCGCCGATCCGCTTCACTCGCGGATTCGACATTCAGTTTGGCTCCGCGACCGGCATTGTCCTTGCCGAAATAATTATGCGGCAGGCCGAAATTGGCGCGTTCCGGCAAGGCATCGCCAGCGGGGCCATGCCCAGTGCGGCTGTTCCACCCGGCGCTTCCGCTCTTGAACCAGTCGTGATCCGGTTTGAAATTTTCCCGGCGTGGCATGCCCGACACCACTCCATCGCGTCCCCAGCTCCGGTAGAGTTGAAAGGCCTTGCCTGTCGCCTCCAGCGCGTCCATGCAATTTTCGAACTGACCCGAACCGTCCGATTTTGGCGCCTCGCTCCAACCGGCTGGGTTCCATACACGCAATTCGGTTTCGCTGGCGAATGCCGACAGCGGGAACTGCGTGCCGGATACACCCGGAGAATCGATCAACCCGTTGAGCATTTCCTTAAAGCTATCAGCCGAATTGGGCGGATCGAAAGTCGCCTCTATTCCACCGCGGCCTTCCAGCTTGCGTAGGGCGAGCGAACCCCAGCCACGCCGCTTGCGCGAGCCGAGCCCGCCGATGAGCCCCATGACCTTGATCGTACGAACAAGATCGCTGCGCAGGGCGCCATGTCTCCGGGAGTCAGCGCTGTCGTCACCGGCAGAACCGTATTTCTGCTTGCGAAAAATGATCCGCAGATCGAATGTTCCGCCTGCTTTAATATAGGATCGCTCATAATTACCGGCCTTATCCACGAGACCATATCCAAGATAGCGGGTCCCGGCGCCATGGACGGCGCTGCCTTTGGTGATGCGTGCAATATTCGCTGCCGTGACCGACAGGAGAAACAGGCCTTGCCGCTTGTCACCGCCGAACAGGATCAGTTCATCAGCATGCATGTCATCCAGCGCATTGCGGATGCTGCCCGTTTTCTGGACATAGCGCGCAAAGTGCAGCGCTCTCCACCAGAAGGCCAGTTCACCCTTGATGGATTGCGGCCGGATCGCGCCAGATTCCCGATCGGCCCCGCCGAGAAACATCGGCGTGACGATTTCGAATCGTGCCTGAATATGTTCCGGTTCGTACAATTCCCCAACTCCCCGTTAACAATCTTGCAAGAAAACCGCCGGTTGTAAAATGTTTTCTATCTCGCTTGTGCGAAGAACGGAGATAGCCTCCCGCGACGGGCGCAAGGTCTGTCGGTCCCGGAATGATCGGGGCGCTTGATGCTCAAAATGCCCTGCGCCGGGCCGGAGCCCTTTGGGATGATAACGACTTCAAAAAGCAATTTGATGCACTCGCCTGCGCCAGGTGGGTGGTGTCCTGCCCTGTGACAATCATTGTTCTGGCGACGCTTGTCAGCAGGCGATGCACGGCTCTCCACGCCCGCCTGACCTTGCAGCTAATCGGCGGGCTTGATGCGCTGGCGGAACGCTATACAAGGGAACAATCCTTTCTGCTCTCATGAATGAGGTCCGTAACGAGGAGCGGTATGCCAGTGTCTTTCGAAGCCCGTGAAATCCTCCCTGGCGATCCCGTTGATGCGATTTTGCGCATCGCAGGCGAGCGTAGCTCCCGGTTCCGGTCATGACGCGCGCAGTGAACTTCCCCGCATCCGTTGAACTTCATGACCAGCCCGAGGCTCTCCGGGGC
>Ga0208648_1000088_pt1 | contig 94769 bp, 72 predicted proteins | sample AntAceMetag02UKL_FD_184772 | JGI IMG/M metagenome (GOLD analysis project Ga0208648, IMG submission 184772) | Saline lake microbial communities from Ace Lake, Antarctica - Antarctic Ace Lake Metagenome 02UKL (SPAdes) (version 2) | ecosystem: Environmental > Aquatic > Non-marine Saline and... | reverse complement strand
CATTATCAAACAACCCTGTATTTCCTGTTTTTTTGTATATTTGTGTTTTCATAATTATTTGTTTTATTTGATGCAAATATACGAATAATTATTTGAATAACAATGATTTAATTAATAGAAGTCCCCTTAAGCTAATTGTAAGTGATGGAACTTGTATGGACAGCTTAACTAAAACTATTAATATTAACCTAACTCCTACTGTAAGCTTTACTGCTACAGAACCGGAATGTGCAGGGACAGGTGTTGATTTTACAAATACAGGAAGTACTGGAAGCAGTTGGTCATATTTTTGGGATTTGGGTCAGGATGCTATTCCTGCTACTGCAATAACTGAAAATCCTGTCGGGGTATTATACAGCAGTGATGGAACAAAAACCATTAGTTTTACTATTTCTGATGGTAATTGCACTGAAACTTTTACTAACACTATTACTATAAATGAGACTCCCTTAGCTAATTTTGCTTCAACAGCACCTGAATGTACTGGATTAGATGTTGATTTTACTAATACAGGCAGCACAGGTGGCAGTTGGACATATTTATGGGATTTTGGTAGTGGAGCTACACCAGCTACATCAACATTAGAAAATCCAACATCTATTATTTACTCAACTGATGGAACAAAATTAGTAAAATTAATTGTTACTGATGGAACGTGTACTGACAGCACTATAATAAGCATTGATATTAACCTTACTCCTACTGTTAATTTTGCTTCTACTGCTCCTGTATGTGCAGGTACAATAGTGGATTTTACAAATACCGGAAGTACAGGAAGTAACTGGTCATACTTATGGGATTTGGGTCAGGATGCTATTCCTGCTACTGCAACTACAGAAAATCCTGTTGGTGTACTTTATAGTAGCGGAGGAACAAAAACTATTAGTTTTACTATTTCTGATGGTAATTGTACTGAAACTTTTACTAACACTATTACTATTCTAGAAACACCCTTAGCTGATTTTACGTTTATTGCATCATTATGTACTTACGATACTATTGATTTTCAAAATACAGGAACTACAGGAGCTACTTATTCATGGGACTTTGGATCGGGAGCTACGCCTGCTACTGATGTGCTTGAAAATCCAACAGGTATTATCTATTCAACAGACGGAATAAAAACAGTAACACTTGTTACAACTATAGGAACCTGTACAGATACTAGTATTCAAACAATAAATATAAACGAAACCCCTGCACCCAACTTTACACATAATGCTCCGCAGTGTGAAGGAGACACTATTAATTTCACTTATACGGGAACAACAGGTCCCGGCTGGATTTATGACTGGGATTTCGGAACAGGTGCATATCCTTCCGGCTCTACAGCAGAAAATCCTACGGGAGTTTTATATTCAGCACCAGGCGTAAAAACAATTACTTTAACAGTAACCAACGGGCTATGTTCTGAAACAGCCACTCAAAATTTCACTATAAATGAAACACCTATAGCTGATTTTACTTTTATATCATCTTCATGTACATACGATACGGTTGATTTTGCAAATATGGGAACTACGGGAGCTATTTATTCTTGGAATTTTGGATCGGGAGCTACACCTGCTACTAATACAATTGAAAATCCAACAGGAATTATTTATTCAACCGATGGAATAAAAATTGTAACTCTTATTACAACTTTGGGAACATGTACTGATACAAGTATTCAAACAATAAATATTACTGAAACTCCTGCTCCAAACTTCACACATAATGCTCCGCAATGTGAAGGAGATACTATTAATTTCACTTATACGGGAACAACAGGTTTGGACTGGATATACGAGTGGGATTTAGGTTTCGGTGCTGATCCTTCAATCGCAACAACTGAAAATCCTCAAGGCATCTATTATTATGAGTCTGGAAATAAAATAATTACATTAACAGTAACAAACGGCTTATGTTCTGAAACAACAACAGGTATTTTTAATATTTATCCTTTACCAATTATAGATGCAGGAAAAGATACTACGATTTGTGCTGACAGAAGTGTTCAAATTGGAGAAACTCCAAATAGTAATTTTACATATTTTTGGTTTCCTTCAAATACTTTAGATAGTGTAAACATTTCGAATCCAACAGCAAGTCCTATTGCTCCTGTAACAAATTACATTTTAACTGTTAGTGATCAAAATGGATGTTGGTCAACTGACTCTGTAATTATTACTATGCTCTCACCTCTTAATGCAAATGCAGGAATTGACCTTGAAATATGTCATTTTGATGAAATTCAAATTGGAGCTGCTTTGGTTGAAGGACAAATATATAACTGGTTGCCAATTGCAGGTCTTGATGACCCTACATTGCCAAATCCTATTGCTTCACCCGATTCTACAACGGAATATACTCTTTCGGTAAGTGGGTCTGGATGTGATTCGGTAACGGATGAAATTGTTGTACTGGTTCATCCTTTACCAAATGCCTATGCTGGTGTTGATGATACTATTACTAACGGCTCAAGTTTACAATTAATTGCAACTGGAGGTATACAATATTTTTGGTATCCTCCTTATGGTTTAGATAATACAGGAATTTATCATCCTATTGCAAATCCTGAAGAAACTACTGTTTACATTGTTGAAGTTACAGATATATATGGATGTATGAATTCTGACACAATGATGTTATCTGTAATTGAACCTTCTTTCTGGGTGCCTAATGCATTTACTCCTGATGATAATGGTAAAAATGATATTTTTTATGTCAGAGGTGATGGAATTAGTGATTTTGAATTGAAAATTTTCAACCGATGGAGTGAAATTATCTTCTATTCAAAAGATATTAATACAGGATGGGATGGAACGAAACAAGGAACAGGGGAAAAACTTCAAGAAGGTGCATATGTATACTACATTAAAGGAGTAAGGACTGATGGTGTACCTGTTAGTGCTAATGGAATGGTGAATTTAATTAGATAAGTTCTATTAATCCTATAATTTTTCAACTTTGTATCCAAAACAAAAAAGCCATTGTAAACTTTAATTTACAATGGTTTTTTTGTTGCCTAGTACCCCCACCAAGAATCGAACTTGGATCTACAGTTTAGGAAACTGTTGTTCTATCCATTGAACTATGGGGGCAAAATATTTTGCAAAAATAATAATCAATTATAATTGCTTAAGTTTTTCTGCAACTTTTTCCAGTATTTCATCTGATTTTGCAAAACAAAAACGTAAAGTATTATTTTCAATTGATTGATGATAAAAAACAGATACAGGCAAAGATGCAACTCCTGTTTGTTGTATTAACTTTTTAGCAAAATAAACTTCTTTTTCATTAGAGATTTTTCCGTAGTCAAGAAGCTGAAAATATGTGCCTTTTGATGGAATAATTTTAAAATTTGAATCTTTTAATAATGAATTGAAATAATCTCTCTTTTTTTGGTAAAAGGTCCATAAATTCAAATATTCATCTTTATTTTTCACATAATCTGCTAAAGCATACTGCATTGGAGTATTAACAGAAAGCATCATAAATTGATGTATTTTTCTAAACTCTTTCATTAATTCTTTAGGTGCAAGACAATACCCTATTTTCCAACCGGGATTATTATATGTTTTTCCAAAAGAAGATATAATAAAGCTTCTTTCAACAAGCTCAGGAAATCTGGCAATACTTTGATGTTCTAATCCATCAAAAATAATATGTTCAAAAACTTCGTCGCTTAATATTAATATATTGGTGCCTAAAACTATTTTTTGAAGTTTTTCTATATCAAATGCTGACAATGTAGTTCCTGTATGATAATTAGGAGAATTTATAATTATCATTTTTGTTTTGGAACTAATTCTTTGATTTACCTCATTCCAATCAATTTTAAAATCAGGAGCTTTTAATTGAACATAAATAGGAGTTCCACCATTTAACTTTATTACAGGAATATAAGTTTCGTAAGCAGGTTCAAAAACAATTACTTCATCTCCTTCTTCAACCGCAATTGTAATAGCTGTATAAATGGCTTGTGTAGCTCCGGCAGTAATTGTGATTTCACGTTCAGGGTTATACTTCTGCGAATACAAATTTTCTGTTTTTTCTGCAATAACATCTCTTAAACTAAATAAACCCTCAATTGGTGCATACTGATTATATCCTTTACGCATATATTTATTAACCAAACTTACAAGTTCATCATTGCAATTAAAATCAGTGTAATTCTGTGATAGATCTATTGCATCATAATCATTTGCCATTTTAGAAATTACAGCATAAATAGATGGTTCAATATTCAGTAATTTAGATTTTATCATTCTTTTAAATAATTATTGCTTCAAAAGTAATAATTTTCAATATTCTTTTTATTATTTTTGGTCTTTTAGTAATAATTATATTATGCCATTATTAAGGTCGATTATATCGTGGCGTTTAATTAAGCGCATGAGTCAAATTGATTTGATGCGAGAATATCCTATTAATACCCAACTTGAAACTTTTCAGAAATTAATTTCTTCGGCAAAAAACACAGAATGGGGAAAAAAGTACGGTTACAGTTCAATAAAAACCATAGATGATTTTCAAAACAGAGTACCACTGCAATTTTACGAAGATATAATAGAATATGTGAGAAGATTAAGACAAGGTGAACAAAATCTTTTATGGCATAGCGATATTAAATGGTTTGCAAAATCATCGGGTACAACCGGTAGTAAAAGCAAATTTATTCCTGTTAGTAAAGAAACTATGGAGGATTGTCATTTTGCGGGAGGAAAAGATATTTATGCGCTTTATATGAATAGTTTTCCCGAAACAGAATTATTTAAAGGAAAAGCTTTAACAATTGGAGGCAGTCATCAAATAAATAATTTTAGCAACGATTCGTATTATGGCGACCTTTCGGCTGTTATGATAAAAAACATGCCTTTTTGGACAGATTTTAAACGTACACCTGCTTCCAATATCGCTTTATTGCCTGAATGGGATGAGAAGATTGAAAAAATGGCACATATAACAATTAAAGAAAATGTTACAAGTTTTGCAGGAGTGCCTTCATGGACATTGGTTTTATTAAAGCGTATTTTAGAGATAACAAAAAAAGATAATTTATTAGAAGTGTGGCCTGATCTGGAACTTTTTGTTCATGGAGGTGTTAGTCCTAAACCATATTTTGAGCAATACAGAAAACTTATACCTTCCGATAAAATGAATTATCTTGAAACCTATAATGCAAGCGAAGGGTTTTTTGCAATACAGGACGATCTTAACAGCGAAGATATGCTTCTGATGCTTGATTATGGAATATTTTACGAGTTTATACCGCTTGAAAATGTACATGAAAATAATCCAAAAGTATATAACCTAAGCGAAGTTGAAAAAGACAAAAACTATGCTATTGTAATTTCTACAAATAGTGGTTTATGGCGATATATTATTGGCGATACTATTAAATTTACTTCAATAGAACCATATAAAATTATTATTACAGGCAGAATAAAACATTTTATTAATGCTTTTGGCGAGGAATTAATTATTGAAAATGCAGAAAAAGCCCTTGAAACTGCTTGTAGTAAAACAGGTGCTTGTATTAGAGAATATACTGCTGCTCCGGTTTATATGGATGGAAACAAGAAAGGGGCACATCAATGGTTATTTGAATTTTCAAGTCCCCCAAAAAATATTGAATATTTTTCAGAAGTGCTTGATAATGCATTAAAATCACTTAATTCTGATTATGAAGCCAAACGATATAAAAATTTAATATTAGATTTTCCAAATATAATAATTGCAAAAGAAGGCGTTTTTTATACATGGCTTAAACAAAAAGGAAAACTTGGAGGACAAAACAAAATACCTCGTTTGGCAAATAATAGAGAGTATATTGAAGAACTTCTAAAGATCAATAATGAAATATGAAAATTATAAACATAAAAATCACAATTACATTTTTTCTCATTCTTTCAGTCCTTTACTCATATTCACAAAATACAAAAAAAGCAACAGAAGCCTATAGTAGAGGGATGTCGTTTTATTACAATCAGGATTACACTAATGCAGAAAAATCTTTTTTACTATCAATAGAACTTGATAGTAAATATACAAAATCTTATGAACAACTTGCTGATGTATATATTAAAAACGAACGTTACCAAGCAGCAGCAAAAACATATCGCAAACTAACAGAAAATTGTGGCAAAACATATCCATACGCTTATTTTCTTTCTGCTGCAATAGAAATGTATTTGGGAAATTATCAATATGCAAAAGAGACTTATGAAACTTATATTGGGTTTGAAGATATAAATTTAAGATACAAAGAGTATTCAAAAAAAATGATAAAACAATGCAGCTATGCTATTAATGCAATTGCTAATCCTGTGCCTTTTAATCCAATTAATTTGGGCGATAGTGTTAATTCAAAAGAAAGCGAATATTTACCATCAATAACTGTTGATGAGCAAACATTAATTATAACAAGACTTTTGCTAAAGCCAAATACAGGCTATTTTAATGTTCCCGATTATCATGAAGATTTTTTTGTAAGCCACAAAAACGGAGAAGAATGGACAAAAGCTAAAAATATGGGAAAAAGGATAAATACAACTCGAAGCGAAGGAGCACAAACTATTTCTGCCAATGGCAAATATATGTTTTTTACTGCATGCAACAGAGACAATGGAAAAGGAGACTGCGATATTTATTTTACTAAGAATGATAATGGAAGCTGGCTAAAACCAATGAATTTAGGTTCTCCCATAAATACAAGCGCATACGAGGGACAACCCTCTATTTCGCCCGATGGCAAAACACTTTATTTTATTAGCAACAGAACAGGAAGCATGAATAAAAGCTATGATATATGGACATCTACAATTGGAGAAAACGGAAAGTTCTCTACCCCAAAAAATATTGGCACTGTTTTAAATACAGCAGGAATTGAGCAATCGCCGTTTATACATACCGATAATCAAACATTGTATTTTGCATCAGACGGACATCAGGGCATGGGAAATTTGGATATTTTTGTAACAAAAAAGGATTTGGAAGGAAATTGGCAAGAGCCAAAAAATCTTGGTTATCCTATTAATACTTCTAAAGACGATTTTAGTTTAATTGTTAATGCTCTTGGAAATATTGCATACTTTTCGTCTGAACGCGATAATGGATACGGTAAAAAAGACCTTTACATGTTTGAATTGTATAAGGATATCAGGCCAACTGCAACAACATATTTTAAAGGAAAAGTTTTTGATGCCGAAACAAAGGACAAGCTAAAAGCCGATTTTGAACTAATAGATATTGAAACCAATAAATTGGTTATGAGTTCAAGCTCCGATAAAAATACAGGTGAATTTTTTCTATGTCTGCCTATAGGCAAAAACTATGCTCTTAATGTTTCGAAAGACGGATATTTGTTTTTTTCCGAAAATTTCTCTTTAAAAAAGAAAAATTCAAAAACAATAGCCTATTTAATGGATGTGCCTTTGCAGGCAATTAAAGTAGGACAAAAAGTAGTTCTTAAAAACATTTTTTTTGATACAAACAAATATGACCTAAAACCCGAATCGGAAAGCGAACTGCAAAAACTTATTGCTTTTTTAAATTCTAAACCAAATTTAAAAGTAGAAATTGGCGGACATACCGATAATGTAGGCACCCAACAAGATAATAAGCTGCTTTCGGAAAACAGAGCAAAGGCAGTTTATAATTATTTAATTGAAAACTCTATTGGCAAACAAAGACTTTCTTATAAAGGATATGGCGAGTTAGAAGCTATTGCCAATAATAATACCGATAAAGGCAGAGCTTTAAACCGACGTACGGAATTTATGATTGTTGAGTAGGATAGAAACGTCCCTAATAGAACGCGTTTTAATGCTTTTTATTTATTTGTTAGCAACTGTACTATTTCTATAAATTTTAATTAAGGCAATTAAGATTACAACAAATTTTAAAAACAATATACAAAAATACAAAAACCTTAATGATGCTTTATATGTAAATGATACATCAAATATTATTGTTGGGTACTTGTCCAACAAATATCCTTCACAAACAAGAAGACCAAAATTCATTAAAAACACAATTAAAATTAAAATACCCACCATCATATATATTCTTTTTGGGATAATTGAAATATTAAAATTTAAATCTATTTCTTTTAGGTATTTAAAAATTATTATTATTAAAAATAATAAAATAATTATAGGTGATATTATATCCTTGAATAAATATACTTTGGGATTTACTTTAAATAAAATAAAAATTATACTATTAAGATAAACTAACAATTCTTCAGCTAGATTAAAAAGAATAGAAAATGAATATCCTAATATAAATAATATTAGAACTCCTTTTATGTCAATCTTATTACTCATATATCTATAATCTCATTTAAGTATGGTTGCTAACTTGTAGCTAAAAAGCATTAGTGCCTGTTATCTACCTTATATCTACAGTTTGTTAATTATGTTAAATTACTTATAATCTTTAACAAATATATACAAAAAATAAAGAAAACCCCCTCTTTTAATTTTAGATTTTTAAAAAATCTGCTTCTACTTGCAAAAAATACTACAATATCTATCATTTTTTACCTTAATCTCTGGTTTGAGCTTAGCCTTATTAAGCTTATTTATCTTACCTGCTTGTTTGGGGTTAGCATTATTAAGCTTCTTTACGTCAACCTTAAGCTTCGGGTTAGCATTATTAAGCTTCTTTATGTCAACCTTAAGCTTCGGGTTAGCATTATTAAGCTTCTTTATGTCAACCTTAAGCTTCGGGTTAGCATTATTAAGCTTCTAAACGTGAATACGGAGGCTCGTATGATCATTATTAAGTTTCTTTACGTGAATACGGACGTTCGTATGAGCATCATTAAGCTTCAAAACGTGAATACGGACGTTCGTATGAGCATCATTAAGCTTCAAAACGTGAATACGGACGTTCGTATGAACATCATTAAGCTTCAAAACGTGAATACGGACGTTCGTATGAACATCATTAAGCTTCTTTATCTAAGTACCAGCCTTCCGACGTACATCATTAAGCTTCTTTATGTAAGTACCAGCCTTCCGACGTACATCATTAAGCTTCTTTACGTACATACCAGCCTTGGCATGATGCCTTGTAAGCTTAATTATCATAAGCACAAACCTAATTATCATATATATACGATTAATTACATTTGTTGAAAATCAAAAATAAATGTTTTCGCATTTTATTAGTTTAGAAACTACTTTTTATGCCTATTAGTAATCAAAATTGCTGATAAATTCACTCTGTTCTTTATAGGCATTATACCTTTTACAATTATAGGGAAACCCGCCTAACGGACGGTCAGGTTGGAAATCAAATTGGTATTACTTGCAGAGTAGTTACAAACTAATATGAGCGGGGCACTTTAGGCATTTATTTTTTATATCACTAAAGTGAGTAATAAAAGCAGGAAGTAGGAAGCAGGAAATAAAATAACTTTATGCATTTTTTATGCTGAGCGTAGTAGAAGTATAGTCATTTCTTTTCTATACTATATACCACCAAAAAAATTGTGGACGTAGCTACAAGCCACGCCAAACGGGGTAACCTACACACATTTTTCCTCTAACTAGTGTAAATACAATTAATAACTTAATGAGTACTGAATAACAATGAATGACAGTTTTGAGGCTTAATATTCAATTTTATCTTTTTTACCACACCAGCTTTCAAAAGCTTTTATGGCATCTTCTCTTAAAATCTGTTTTGTAGGAATATTTCTTTTATAAAAAGGTTTATCAATTTCATCGTAAATAAAGGAATCGTCGAAACCCGAATTTTTAGCATCTGTTTTATTACCTGCAAAATATATTTTATCTAATCGTGCCCAATAAATAGCTCCCAAACACATTGGACAAGGTTCACAAGAAGAATAAATTTCACATCCGCTAAGGTCGAAATTATTAAGCTTTTCAGCAGCAATTCTTATTACATTAATTTCAGCATGAGCTGTTGGGTCATTATCTTTTGTAACACTATTTGATGCTTTGGCAATTATTTCTTCACCTTTAACTATTACTGCTCCAAAAGGACCACCTCCGCTATTAACACTTTCAATTGACAGCTTTATAGCTTCTTGCATAAATTCTTTTTCTCTATTTATCATTGCAATTTGTTTCTATCGGTAAAACCATCATTATTCCAAGCATACAAAAATACAGAATAAAAGAATGCGAAAAAAGTTATTCCAGGTTGGGTTTCCAAAGTATCTTCATTTATCATTGAAAATATTATAATTAACATTAATACAAAAAATAATAAATGATGCTTGTCCTTATGCATAAAATATGGAGCAAATAAGGCAATCATTAAATATACAAAACCAAAAACACCAAAAGTAAGTAACAAGCTTGCATATTGATTATGTGCTCTTCTTTGATTGTTTTCATCTAACTTTGTCAGCATTTTTTCATACTGATTTTTAAACTCAATTTTAATATCACCTGTTCCTATTCCAAACCAAAAATTATCTTTAATAATACCTTTTGCAGCTTTCAAATACTCTAATCGTTGTGCTACTGAATGATTATTGGGATTTCCTGTTTTAAAATAAACATCTATCTCCCAAATAAATTTATAAATAATAGCAGAAATACTATACTTATTAGTAAAGATATAGTTTGCTATTCCGTTTTCAATATTTTCAATATCCCATTCCGATAAACTTTTAACACCTTCCGCATCTTTTCTTAATCCTTTAGAAGTTAAATATCTAATAAGTGTGTATTTTGTTTTTTGACCTTTTTTATCTTTTTCCCAATATTTATAATCACTTATTTTATTCCATGTTTCAATCATCTCTTTCTCGCATATATACAAATTGGTATATGTTCCATTTTCAATAAGTTTACTTTTAAAGTCATGCACATATAAATTATCCTGTTTTGTTTTTTTATCAATTGTTTGCTCTGTAATTTCTTCAATTTCATAAAACTGTTTAACAGAATTATATATATAAAATATTGATGCTGCAATAATAACTAACAACATGGCAGTTGTAATGAATTTTAAATATATTTTTTTGAATTTTAAAGCTCCCGAAAAAAGTAAACCTATTGTGATTATAATAAATATAAATATTCCTGACAATGACTGCAATAAATATAAAAACACAATAAGCCAGATAATTAGAACGGCATATATTATTTTTTCCCAAAATACCAGTTTGCCAAAATTTTTAAACATAAAATAATACAAGGCGAAAATTGCAAATACTATCATTAATGAAAATCGTATGTGCGAAATATAAATTGAAATATCACGGAAGCTTTCAATAGGATATGAAAGAATACCAAGTAAAATACTTAAGCTAACCAACGAGCCTCCGGTAACCGCAGCAACAAAAAATAATATTAAAATTTTTGTCTGTTTAATTGTTAAAATACCTGATGTTCCTATTATTACGGGTAAAATAAGTATTGGTCCTTTTACTCTTATATCGTGAAATGCATAAGTAAAATCGGTAGTATTAATCAGCCAGATAAGATGAATAGCTATAATTGAAACAAAAAAGAGAATGCTTTTTCTTGTTTTTAATAATGAGAACTTGTTTTTAAAATTACCTTCAAGAAACCAGTTAGCTGCTAAAATTAACTGGGAAACACTCATTAAAAATTCTGACAATGGAATTGCTACAGCAAGCATTACCAAGCCCCAGAAATAAATTCTTTTATGAATATTTTGATTTAAAATGCCCATGTATCTATAATTGCACAAAAGTAATAAAGAAATTTTACTGTTTCATATTTACATCACATGATAAATATTGAATAATTACAAACGAAAAATTGTATTAAATATTGTAAGGGGACTTCTATTAATTGAATTGCAACAAGATTTTCATAGTTTTTCAAAGACAATAAGAATTTTTGAAGCACTATCGGGATAATGTGAGAAAATTTGAAGCAGTATTTGGAAAACTATGAAAACCTTACGGGAACAAATATAATAAACAATCTGACTTCCTTATATTTTGTTTAAAATAACATTGGCTATTATAAAAAAATATAAGTCGCATATTATTCATTATATTTGTTTCTTGAAAGAATTGAATTAATAGAAACCCCCTTAATTAATAATTTTGTTCTGTGCGAAAATCATTTTCATATCAAACCAAATATATAGAGCAATTTAAACAAAAATTATTGTATTGGTCAAACAAATTTGAGCATGCAATATTTTTAAACAGCAATGGATTTTCCGATAAAAACAATTATAACACTTACAATTCCTTGTTTGCTGTGGGGTGTAAACAAAGTTTAATTTCAAACAATAACAGTTTTGAAAAGCTGAAAGAATTATATGAAAATAATAAAGACTGGATATTTGGATATTTTTCTTATGATCTAAAAAACGAAACAGAAGATTTACATTCCAATAATTTTGATAAAATAAAAGCTTCAAACCTGCATTTTTTCATACCTGAATATGTTTTTATTCTCACAAAGGAATTTGTAACAATTGAACATTACAGTAACAATATTGAAAAAATAATATCAGATATTGAGAATATTGAAATTAATATGTGTGTAGAAAGTAAAATAAATATTAAAAATCGATTTGACAAGAATGAATATATTGAAACTGTTAAAAAACTAAAACAACACATTCAAAGAGGCGATATTTATGAAATAAATCTTTGCATGGAATATTATTCAAAGAATGTTGATATTGAACCTTTAAATATTTATTCTAAATTAAATACAATTTCGCCTGCTCCTTTTTCCTGTTATATGAAAATGGATGATATATATCTTATGTCTTCAAGTCCTGAGCGATATTTGAAAAAAATTGGCAACAAAATAATTTCACAACCTATAAAAGGCACAATTAAAAGAGGAAATAGTAGCAATGAAGATGAAAAACTAAAATCACAACTTTTAAAAGATATTAAAGAACGTTCGGAAAATGTTATGATAGTTGACCTGGTTCGTAACGACCTTTCAATAACTGCAACAAAAAAAAGTGTTAAAGTTGAAGAGCTTTTTGGAATTTACTCCTTCAAACAAGTTCACCAGATGATAAGCACGGTTGTTTCAGAGCTTTCACCAAAACATCATTTTATTGATGCTATTAAATATTCTTTTCCTATGGGTTCTATGACCGGAGCACCCAAAATAAGAGCAATGGAGATTATTGAAGAACATGAAAAAACAAAAAGAGGTATTTATTCTGGCAGCATAGGCTACATTACACCAAATGGAAACTTCGATTTTAATGTTATTATAAGAAGCATTTTGTATAATAGCTCAGACAAATATCTTTCGTTTACAGCCGGAGGCGCAATTACAAGTAAATCTGTACCCGAAAAAGAATTTGAAGAATGTGAGTTAAAAGCAAAAGCTCTGAAAGAAGCTATTTCTTAATAAGTTCGTGTCATCGATTCTGGTACGCAAATAATATAATTTGCTTTTTCAAGATTTTCTTTTTCCAGTTTGCTAACATCTTTTTGCAAAACAGTACTTATTGTTAATATCTTTAAATCTTTATTCTGATTTTTCAAGTGCCACTCAACTCCTTCGTGATTATCGGAATGATATGCTCCTTGATAATGAATCAATAATTTTCCTTCTTTCCAGTTCTTTAAAATAAAATGTGCCATTGTTGCATCTTTTGAAGCTTGTGCTTTTGGAAAATTCTCGTTAGGTTTCATCCCTCTCATTTTCATTTCCATCATTGCTTTATAACATTCTAAATCCGCTTCATATTTAATTGGCAATGGTGCAATCCATTGTTTTTCTTCTTTTGGCAAAGTATCAAGACTTGCATATCCTCCTTTAAAAACCATAGATGCATACCGACGAGGTATGTTTGCTGCCACAAATACTAGTGAATTTATTTTTGCAAAATCAAGCAATGGCTTATAATCTGTTTTATAATTGGGCCACAGCCTTACATCTTTCTTAAACTCTTTATCATCAATATCATTTTTTAAATAATTATTTACACCTTCCTGATTATCTGTTTCAAACATTTCGGCACTTAAAACCAAATTTTGCTTTTTGTTTTTAAAAAGGTCTTTTGTTACTTCAAGTTCCAACCAGTGCGATATAGGATTATCGTGCAACTCGCCAAATAAGACAATATCGGCAGATTGTAATTCCATTATCATTTTCTGATAATTAACAGGCTCGCCCGAATTGTTATATAATACATAAGTAGGCTTATCGTATGTTAACGACATTGCTATTACTGATATTAACACTATTAAAGAAATTTTCATAGTTTAATTTTTAATATTTTGTTTCAAAAATATAAAATATTTTTGCTTTTTGGTGATTTAGAAAAATATAATTTGGTTACAAGCTAAAAAAGAGAAATCGTTGTTTCTATTCACAATGTAACTATGTAGCATAATACCGTTTTACTCCAATACAACTTTCCCTACTGCAACACCTTTTTCTGTAGTTACTTTTATTATATATATGCCTTTTGCCTGACTACTTAAATCTATCTCGTCATTGCGAGGGCGATAGCCCGTGGCAATCTCATTATTATTGACAGATTGCTTCGCTTTGCTCGCAATGACAGTGTATTTTATCATTCTTCCTTGTAAGTCCATCACCTCTATTCTTTCTATGCCTTTTGCCTGCAAAGTTATTTTTCCGTTTGTGGGATTTGGATAAATTAATACTTCTTTATTTGAGGAATATTCAATAAATCCAATAGATATTATGCTGTAACAATATGAAATATCAGTACAATTATTTTGGTTTACTATTACAGCGTAGTTTCCATTAGTAGTTGGTGTAAATGACTGATTTGTTTCTCCGGCTATAGAAGCAAAAGAATTATCGCAATCTACCCATTGATATATTGCTCCTGAGGCATTAGCAAATAATGTAATCCCAAACTGCGAAACTGAAGTATCTACAGTATTAATGATTAAATTAATAGTTATTATACTGTCGCAGCCTACTACGTTTGGAATTGTATCGTTGTATGTTCCCGAATTTGTCCATGTATAGTTCCCGCTTGGAGAAATATAACTATTGCATACTGCCTGATTGACTGTTGCACTGGTACTATTTCTAATAATTAGGTTAACAATTATTATACTATCGCAAGCTATTGAATTTGGAATTGTATCGAAATATGTTCCCGAGCTTGTCCATGTATAGTTACCACTTGGTGAGGTATAAAAATCACATACAGTTTGATTGATAGTTGTACCTGTGCTGTTGTTGACAGACAAATTAATAGTAATTATACTATCACAACCTGCTGCATTTAAAACTGTATCGGTGTATGTTCCCGAACTTGTCCAGTTATAGTTGCCACTTGGCGATATATAAGTATCACATACTATTTGGTTAATTGTTGCACTTGTACTATTGTAAAAATTCAGATTAATTGTTAAAATACTATCCCAACCTAAAGAACTTTGCAGGGTATCGTAATATGTTCCTGAAGTAGTTTGATACGAATTTTCGAGATAAATACTATCGCCCGTGCACATTGACATATCAACTACAGAACCTGTAAAAAATTGAAAATCTTTATCGTAAAATAGTGATGGGAAGCCTCTCTTTGATATCTTTCCATCAAGATAAACAGCGTCATGAATAAAATCACAAGATGTACCAATATTATTTGGCTTGTCAATAACTCCAAGGTAATCATTATTTTTAAGAGCTACATATATTTTGCCATTTGGACCTAATTGTAAAGCAGAAGGTTCATAAGTTGAAGAACTACCTATTATGGTACTACTACTTAAAGGTGTTGGAGAAGTTAAATCAAATTGATATATTTTTGAATTGTTTAATGCAGAACCATATAACATTGAACCATCTGGAGAAAATTCTACTCCATAAGAATAGTCATAAGTTGTTTCTGAAACATAATAATTTGAAAGAATTCCAGTCGATTTATCAAAATCAAATAATTCAAACTTATCCATTTTCATTATTGCAAGTGCAATCTTAGTTCCTTGTATATTAGATTTCATATATCCAGCTGCGTTTACCCATCCATTTACAGTTGGATTAGGACTATACCCACCTTGATGAATTGTACCAATGGAACTAACAACAGGAATTGTATCTATTCCTGTTGATGATATTTCATAAGCAATAAATTCATCAGAATCCCAACGATGTGCAATAAGCCATATATTTGTACCTTGAGTATGAATAACAGAAGTTAGTTTTTCTGTTACAGGATTTTCTAATAATACATTTTTTGTTGACGTAACATCTCCTAGTCCACTATCTAAATTCATATCAACTATTGAATATCTTAAACCATTTTGTAAATGATTTTCTGCTGCATCAATTGTAAAAACATAAAGTAAACTATCATTTATAGGATATGGAGTAATAATTGCAGATTGTGTTGCTGATGGATTTCCCATTAAGCCACTACCATTAGGCATAACCTGATGGTTTTTATTCCATATATTAATACCATCAGTATAAAACAGTAGATTGCCATTTTCATCACAAATTGTTGCACAACCTTCAATTATATCAGTCTGACCGTCTATAAGGGCAACAGGGACGCCCGTATTAAAACTAACTCCAGCATGTTCGGCAAAATACCAAATATTTGCAGTATTTTGTTGGGCAAATAAAAAGGCTGACAGTAAAATTCCAAATAATATTAAATTTAATTTCTTCATATTTGTCTTATTTTATAGAAGTTGTGGCTTGATATTTTACAAAACTATAAATAGTTGCAAAAACAAAAATTATTTTACAAAACAAATATAGAAAAAAAATGAATTATGTCAACTATTTTATTCTATTTTCATAATAGCCAAATTTAGCATTGTCGTGAATTTCGCTTAACTTAGGTTATAATCAGTCTCCGACTCTTGAATTCACACTTATGCCTTTATTATCAAAAATATTATTAATTTTATGCTTTGAAAAAAGTTAAAATTGAAAAAACTAAGTAAGCAATATCTCAAATATTTAATTTCACTAATTATTCTGCTGTGTTCACAGTATTCTACAGCCCAGTTTTATAACGGACACCAAATGAGCTTTGGAAAAAACAGAATACAGCACAATGATTTTGTATGGCAATTTTACAGATTTAAAAAAATTGATATTTATTTTTATCAGGGAGGTAACGAGCTGGCAAAATATGTTAGCAAATATGCAGAAGTAAAAGTAGATGAATTTGAAAATTACTTTGAATATGCTCTTGATAAGCGAATAATATTTGTTGCATTTAACAGTTTATCCGATTTCAGGCAAAGTAATCTTGGATTGGTTACAGAAGATGAACAGTATAATATTGGTGGTACAACAAAAATTATTGACAACAAGGTTTTTATTTATTTTGAAGGAGACCACAAAAAACTTGATGAACAAATATCAGGAGCTATTGCCGAAATTCTTATAAACGAATATCTTATTGGAAGTGATTTAAAATCACGAATGGCAAATTCAACATTATTGGCTTTACCCGAGTGGTATATTAAAGGATTGGTATCTTACTTATCAAAAAACTGGGATTTTGAAATTGAGAATAAAGTTAAAGACGGTATATTGAATGGAAAATATGAAAAATTCAATCATCTTTCTGGTGATGATGCAATTTATGCAGGTCATTCCATCTGGCATTTTATAGCTGAAAAATATGGAAAAGCTGTAATACCTAATATTTTGTATCTTACAAGAGTTAGTAAAAATACCGATAACGGATTTATGTACGTGCTTGGCACTTCATTAAAATATTTAGCTTTTGAATGGCTAAATTATTACGATTCTAAATATTACGAAAAAGATAAACTCAGGTCATTGCCCGAAAAACAATTAGTAAAAGCCAAAAAACATACTGTTTATGACAATATTAAAATCAGCCCCGAAAATGATTATATTGCATACACAACAAATATAATGGGACAATATAAAATTTGGCTGTATAATCCTTTAACAGGAAAGAAAAAGAAAATACTTAAAAAAGAACATAAATTAGATCAAATAACAGATTACTCGTATCCAATACTTGCATGGCATCCAACAGGGAAAATACTTGCATATATTATTGAAGAAAAAGGAACCGCATATCTTTACTACTACTTTTTGGAAACTGGCAAAAAAACGAAAAAAGAAATTATATTTTTCGATAAAATTCTTGATTTCAGTTATTCCGATAATGGTTTGAAAATGGTTATGTCGGCAGTTAGAAAAGGACAAACAAATATTTTTATTTATAATATTGCAGCAAATTCTATTACAAAAATTACAAAAGATATTGCCGACGACCATTATCCACGGTTTATTAATAAGTCGAAGGATATTATTTTTAATTCTAACAGAAAAAAAGACACATTAATTTTTAATCGTAAACAAACAACAGAAACTACTAATACTCATGATATATTTACTTATAATATTGCAAATAAATCTAAAAACTTAACACGTATTACCGGCACACCAACAATAAACGAAGAACAAGCTTTTTTAGTCGGTCATAATTTATTTTGTTACAGAAGCGATGAAAATGGAATACTTAACAGATTTATTGCATCTTACGACAGTACAATTTCGTTTATCGATACTTCTGTGCATTTCAGATATTATACAATAAGTAACCCAATAAGTAATTATTCAAGAAATATTTTATCGCATGATATAAGTAAAAATAATAATAAATTTTCGGAAATTATTTTTTCAAATAACAGATACAGAATTTTTACCGATGAATTGAAAACGGTAAAAAATTCTTATGATGGAAAATATTTTAATACTTCTTTCAGAAAAAAATACGATAAATTAAATTCTAAAATTGATAGTTTAACTAAAACCACAAAAAAGGAGACTGAAAAATTACCTATAAAAATTATATATTTCGATAGCGATTCCAATATAGTATCAGACACTTTAATTGATATAAATAACTATGTTTTTGACAGAGAAAGGAAAAGACCTTCTGAATTGGTCAATTACAATAATGAAAATGACACATTGGTAGATGAAAGAATATTTAAACTGCCAAAACAACGATATTATTTTACATCATTTTATTCTAATTATCTTGTTAATCAAATTGATTTTGGATTTTTAGATCAAAGTTATCAAACCTACACCGGTGGAGCAGTGTACTATAACCCAGGGTTTAATATACTTTTCAAATTAGGGACTAACGACCTTATGGAAAATTATAGAATCACCGGAGGATTTCGTTTTGCAGGTAATTTAAACAGCAATGAATATTTATTAAGTTTTGAAAATCTTAAAAAACGAATTGATAAACAAGTTATTTTTCATAGGCAAGGACATGTTGAATTATATGATTATAATTCATTTATAAAAACTACTACTCATGAGTTGTTTTACATTAACAAATACCCGCTTAATCAGGTCTCCCGTTTCGATGCAACAGCTATTTTAAGGTATGACAAAGGAGTGCCTCTATCCGGATATTCAATTAACGAATTAGGGATGAAAAACATTTATGATTACTGGATGGGGATAAAAGGAGAATATGTGTTTGATAATACACGGAAAATTGGAATTAATTTGTATAATGGAAGCAGATATAAATTATTTGCCGAAGCATATAAGCAAATTGACATTGCAAAATCCGATTTATATGTTATTGGATTAGATATCAGGCATTATCATAAAATTCACAGAAATCTTATTTGGGCAAGCAGAATTGCTGCAAGTTCATCTTTTGGAAACAGTTTGTTATTATATTATCTTGGAAGTGTTGACAACTGGATAAACCTTTCTACAAAAGTAGATATTTTTGACCAATCGGTTAACCCAAACAGAAGTAAAAACTGGGCATTTCAAACACTTGCTACTGATATGCGTGGGTTTACTCAAAATGTTCGTAATGGAAATAATTTTGCCCTGATAAATAATGAAATACGCTGGCCTTTTATAAAATATTTTTCAAATCGTCCAATAAATTCTGATTTCCTTAATTCAATGCAGTTAGTTGGTTTTCTTGATGTAGGAACAGCATGGACAGGAAGCTCTCCTTTAGATGATGATAATTCATATAATACTGAAATATATGAAAATGGACCAATAACAATAATTATTGATAATGAAAAAAGCCCATTTGTTTACGGATTCGGTGGTGGTTTAAGAAGCAAATTATTAGGATATTTCATTAGAGTAGATTGGGCATGGGGAGTTGATAGCGGAATAATTTTACCACGTATATTTTATTTATCATTAAGCCTTGATTTTTAAAATTAACTATTCTCAATTACTGATATTAATGAAAACATAGTACAAAAACTTTTAATTATGAATATTAGTGATAAAATAAAAAAGCTTGCAAAAGAATATCAAAATGAAATAATAGAAATTCGAAGACATATACATCGTTTCCCCGAATTATCGTTTAATGAAACTGAAACATCAAAATTTATTTGCAGTAAACTCAAAGAATATGGTATTCATTTCAAAACTGGATATGCGAAAACAGGTATTATTGCTGATATTAATGGTAAAGAAAGTGGTGGTAAAATGATAGCCCTAAGAAGCGACATGGATGCTTTGCCTATTATCGAAAAAAATACATTTCATTACAAATCAGAAAACTCAGGTATTATGCATGCCTGTGGACACGATGCTCATATTGCAAGTTTACTGGGAACAGCAAAAATATTAAACCATATAAAAGATTCTTTTAAAGGAACAATAAGATTAATTTTTCAACCTGCTGAAGAAAAAATACCGGGAGGAGCATTACAAATGTTGAATGATGGAATTTTTGATGATAAAACTCCTGATTTTGTTATTGCACAACATGTCGACCCATTAATTGAATGTGGGAAAATGGGAGTAAAACCAGGAATGTATATGGCTTCAACTGATGAAATTTATTTAACAATATCAGGAAAAGGCGGACATGCTGCAATTCCAAATATAATTACGGATAATGTTCTTATTGCTTCACATATTATTATATCGCTTCAGCAAATTGTTAGTAGAAAATCAAATCCTGCAATTCCATCTGTTCTCTCGTTTGGAAAAGTAATTGCAGACGGAGCAACTAATGTTATACCTAATGAAGTTTATATTGAAGGAACTTTCAGAACATTTAATGAAGAGTGGCGTGCTAAAGCACATCAGGAAATAAAAAAAATCGCAACTGAAATGGCTATAAGTATGGGTGCAAAATGCGAAGTAATAATTAAAAAAGGCTATCCATATCTTGTTAATGATAATAAACTTGCGGAAAAAATATTTAATTTGTCGGGTGAATTTGTTGGTGCAGATAATGTTGAAGATCTTGAATTACGCATGACTGCCGAAGATTTTAGCTATTTTTCGCAAAAATATCCTTCAGTTCTTTATCGCCTTGGAGTTGGAAATAATGCCAAAGGTATAAATGCTCCTCTTCATTCCGATTTATTTAATATTGATGAAAACGCCTTGCTTTTAGGCTCAGGTTTAATGGCATGGCTTTGCATTTCTATTCTTAAATAAAAAAAGCTGCTTAAAATAAGCAGCCTTTCCAATTATTAAATATATTATATTATTCAAATACGAAACTTCCAAATCTGTATGTTTTTCCTTTTTGTCCATAAGTAAAATAATTTTCACCTGTATTATAAAATAATCTGGGTACAAATACATTTTTAGCATCTTTACCCGGAAATATCATATCTTTTTCAAAACTTCCATCTGTATATATAGTAACAACAAAAGGTACTGCTTTAGGAGATTTTGCAGGCATAAATTTTATTTGTTTTGTTTTTTCAGGGAGCTTATCCTTTTTAGCATTTGCTTTATGATCATTAAATATTATTTTCAATTTTGTTAATTCAACAGTAGCTGCATAAGAAGAATAGTATCCATTATCGTCTAAACTGTTTTGGTTTTTAGCAATACGCTGAGCCCAATCCATTTTTCCTTTTTTATTCACTCCTACGGCTATTATATCATTATAATTATGATAAATTAAAAGTACTTCTTCTTTAGTTTTAGGATTCAAAAAAGTTTTTTCAGTTATAAAATAATTTTCGGCAAGTAATGTAAAACCTCCATTAGATAACATTAATAAATCTTTTAAGATATAATTATTATAATCTTTAGGATCAACACCATTTCTTTCCTGAGCATTTACTGTTAAAAATGCTTTATCAAATACTAAAAAATCGAATTTTTTACCGGGTACAGGTAAAAATTTTTCAATTCTAGGATCAATTTTCTTATAAAATGCACCTAAAAATTGTCCTGCAACTTTTTGTGTTTTTGCACTAAAAAACCCACAAATAACAACTTCTTCATTATCATTTAATGTAAATAAAACATTAGTCGGTATATATTTTTGCATTTTAATGTCATAAGTCTTAAACTCTTCTTTTTCCATATTATATACCAACATAATATTATCATATTTTGCAGCTTTTTTTCCTCTGCTACTTTTTCTTTTTTCCTCTTGAACTGCCTTTACAAGGATATAAAAGTTTCCACTTTCACCAACATCCGTTTTAACAACTGTAAACTTCTTGTCTTTTAATGGCAATATGAACTCTTCGTCAAACTCAATTTTAAGCTTTGTGTCAATAATTTTAAAAGTAAATGGCTCATCATTATACTGCATAAATTCACTATGGTAAGAAAGAAATATTTTAGATTTATTTTCTGTTAAAATAAGTTTAAACTCATCTACTTTATCACTTCCTATAGGAATTTCACCTACTTTTTTAGGCTTATTTTTTAATTGTCCATTTTGTTCAAGATATTGAACATATAAATATTTTTTTTCTGTTTGCTCATTCGTTGCTGTTGTAAAAAGAATAAGTTTATTTTTCAAATAAAACATCTTTTCAAACTCAGTTGCGATTCCACCAACACTTGGCAAAATAATTTCGTTTTTTGCCTCTATTGTAAAAGTCAAATTTGAATAATATTCCAACCACAATTGTTTCCTGTTTATTTCACCCTTTCCTTCACTGCTAACAGCGTAAAATCCATCTTCATCATGTCCAACAATTTTTTGAAACGATGTGTTTTTTTCTAATTCTTTGAATGTTCCCCATTCAACAACTTCTAATGTTTGAGAATAACTTAGTAAAGTTAAAAAACTTAAAATTACAGCAAATAATATTTTCACCTTATTCATAATATTAATGAGTTTTTAGATTTATTTCAGACTGCTAAAATATTAAATTTCAGATTAATCAAAAAAGAAATATGATGTTTTTTATTAATAATGAATTGTTAATAGCTTATTGTACTGATTTTCTCTTTTTTATAATATTTGCTAATTGACCACAAGCAGCATTAATATCAGAACCTCTACTATTTCTTACATTCACAATAATATTTTTGTTTTTCAAACAACTAACAAACTCATTCTGTTTGGAGACTAAAGCTTTTGAAAAAGAAATTCCTTTAACAGGGTTATATTCAATTATGTTTATTTTACATGGAAAATTCTTACAAAACAAAGCAAGTTCTTTTGCATCATTTGTACTATCATTAATATCTTTAAGCAGCAAATATTCAATTGTAATGCGGTTATTTGTTTTTTTATTGTAATATTTTAAAGCTTCTGCCAAAGATTTTAAGTTGTTAGTTTTATTTATTGGCATTAAATAATTGCGTTTTTTATCGTTTGCAGAATGTAAGGATATAGCTAAATTAAATTTTGTTTCATCATCGGCTAATTGTTTTATTTTTTTTATAATTCCTGCTGTTGAAACGGTTATTCTTGATGGTGAAAAACCAAAACTATTATTAACATGCTTAATTGATGTAAGTGTATTTTCATAATTAAGTAATGGTTCACCCATTCCCATATATACAATATTAGTTAGCTTTTTATTAAGGTGTTCTTCAGAAAATTTTGACAATAAAAATATCTGATCGTAAATTTCACCTGCGGTTAGGTTTTTAGGACTTTTAATTTTTGCTGTTGCACAAAATTTACAATTTAAAGAACAACCCGTTTGAGTGGAAACACATATTGTTGCACGCGTATCAGTAGGTATTAAAACACTTTCAATTAGGCAATCATCTTTTGTTTTAAGAGCAAATTTAATTGTTCCGTCACTAGAAGTTTGCTGATCTTGAATTGTAAGATGCTCTAATAAAAAACTATTTTCGAGCTCGGCAATAAGTTCTTTTGGAACATTTTTCATTTCAGAAAAAGTATTCACATTTTTGTTCCATAACCATTCAAATACTTGCTTTGCACGAAATTTCTTTTCTCCAATTTTCTCTACAAAAATTTCAATATCTTGTAATTCTAACAGCCGAATATCTTGTTTTTCTGAAATCATATTAAATGCAAAAGTAAAAAATGTTAGTTTTGCAAAGGCAATAAATTTGAATTTTTGTTTATGGAAGGTTCTATTAATTCATTAAAAACAAACTTAATTAGTTTTTTAAATATATTTTCAGGGTATATTCCTTTAAAATGTTTGATTAAATGTACAGGGCAAAAGATATTTTCGCCTTTTTATCATATCATTTCAGACAATGCTCCAATACATGTTAAACATATTTACCCAATAAGAACATCCAATTTATTTATAAAGGATATTGAATATCTGCAAAAGCATTTTGAGTTTATAGATCTTAATACTTTTATTGATCTATCGGCAAAGAAAAAACTTGATAAAAGATATTGTTTTTTAAGCTTTGATGATGGTTTAAGTGAATTTTACAATCTTATTGCGCCAATATTAAAACAAAAAGGAATTCCTGCACATATATTTTTAAATTCTGCATTTGTCGATAATAAAGATTTAATGTTCAGATATAAGGTGAGTATTCTGTACGAAGCTTATTTGAACAGTAATCTTAAAAATAAAGTTGATGAAATTTTGCAAAAGCAAATTGATAGCAACACGGATACTAAAAACAGATTTTTAGAATTAAAATATCATAATATTGATATTATTAATGAAATTGCCGAAGCACTTGAAATTGATTTTAACGAATATCTTAAAACAAACAAACCATATATTACAACAGAACAAATTAATGAATTAAAAAATGATGGTTTTACTTTTGGAGCACATAGTATTGATCATCCTGAATACAGATATATAAATATTGAAGAGCAAATAAACCAAACCAAACAATCGCTTGAATTTGTGCAAAAGGAATTTAATCCTTCGTGTAAATCATTTGCATTTCCTTTTACCGATTTTGATGTTACTTTGGAATTATTTAACAAATTAAAAGAACAAAAAATTGTTGATTACACATTTGGTGGAGCAGGTTTGAAAAAAGAAAAAATAATATCGCAATTTCAGCGTTTCCCAATGGAAGGAAATTTATTAAAAGCAAAGAAATTAATAAATACAGAGTATCTTTACTATTTAATTAAAATGCCTTTTGGCAAAAATATAATTAAAAGATAGGTGTTTACAATTAATAATTTAAAATGACTAAAATTCAAAATGACTAAAATGATTAAAAAAATCAGTAGTCCTGTCCTTCAGGGCAGAGCTAATGAAAGATATTCCCTGAAAACTTTTGATTATTCAAGTTAAGCATTTTGAATTTTAAGTATTTTAGTCATTTTAAGTATTTTAATTATAATGGAAATAAAAGAATTAAAAGCAAGCGATATAAAAACGTTTATCAACTCTAAGGAGTTTTTAAAAATGGAAGATATTCCAATATCAAGCATTAGGGCATTATCGCATATTGCAAACCCGCGACTGCAAGAAAATGATGTAATTCTTTTACTTGCATATATCGATGGAGTTTTTGGAGGATATCTTGGTGCATTGCCCGATAGCATTTTTTTTGATAAAAAAGAACATCATGTTGCATGGCTTTCGTGTTTGTGGGTTAGTTCAAAAATGCGGCGTAAAGGTGTTGCCGTAAAACTATTGAGCAGAGCAAACCAATTATGGAAAAGTCAATTGCTTATTACAAATTTCACTCCTCAGGCAAAAGGCTCATACGATAAGTTAAATGTTTTTACTGAATTAAAAACATTTAACGGTGTTAGAGGATACATGAAAATGGACTTACATCGGCTACAGCCTAATAAAGATCCAAAATATAATAAAATAAAATTCTTACTGCATATTTTCGATTTTTCTTCCAATTTATTAATCGGAATTAGATTGTGGCTTATAAAACATAAATATGCGGTTAAAGACTTATCGGTAGAATTTGTTGATAGTATTGATAATGAATTAAAATTGTTTATAGAAAGAAACAACAGTCATGAATTAACCAAAAGAACAAGTGCGGACTTAAACTGGATAACAAAATATCCGTGGTTATCGGAAACTGAAATTAACGAAGGTGAAGCTGCAAAATATGAGTTTTCGTCTGTTGCAAAAGAATTTAAACTGCAAAATATTAAGATATACGATAAAAACAAGCAGCTTATTGCTTTTGTAATGATGCATATCCGCAATAAACACTTGAAAATACCTTATGTGTATTTTTTGCATTACAATATTGATAGCCTTGTTAAACTTATTTATAACATTATGCTTAAACAAAATTTAAGTATGCTAAGTGTTTATAACAGCAAAATTACCGAATATATTTCGGGACATGCTTCGCCGTTTTTTTTAAAGCGTAAAATAAACCGAACTTATCTTATTGCCAAAACTTTAAAAAGTAAAATCCCTAATTTTGATAATATAAGTTTTCAGGATGGTGATGGAGATAGTGCTTTTACGTAGAGAAGAAGAAGCCCCTCCCAGCCTCCCCAAAGGGGAGGAGTTGTTTGTTGAATATTTTATATTGAGTGTTGAATGGTTTTTTTAAATAAACAATAAGCAACATACAACACTCAACAGAAAACTCTCCTTTAAATTATAAGACAAAAGACAAAGAAATAAAAGCAAAAATAAATGCTTTTGCATTTTAGTAGTTTGGAAACTACTTTTTATTTACTGCGTAGTTACAAACTACGCCTAACAGCTTTATGCGGTGGCTTCTTCCACTATTTTTATTTCTTCTTCAGTCAATCCGTATAATTCATAAACCATTTGGTCTATTTCTTTATCGGTTTTGTCTATTTCTGCTTTTAGAATTTGTGCTTTCTCTTTTTGCTCTTTAAAATATTGCATCCATTCAGCTTCTTCACTTAGGCTTAACTGTATTTTTTGTTTTTTAAGTTCTTTTAAAAAGTCGCTAAACTCCAAATAGTACCAGTTTTTGAGTTTTGTGGTAAGCTTTTCTATAGTATATTTTGATTGAACTAATTTTATGAATTTATTAGATTGTAGTTGTAATTCTTTGTTTAATACTAAGAGCAGATTAACTTTACTTTCATAATTAATTTGATTTTCTATTGGCAGAATTTTTATTGGAATATTCTTAACTGTGCTCACATTTATTGAAACATTTGAACTATTTGTTTTTAACCAATAATTTATATAAGATGAATTTAGAATGGCAAGAACATATTTATTTTTGAAAATATTATCTGCTTTTGGTTTTAAAATTACTACAGATGTATGAGCGTAATATTGCTCTGTGTCTATTGATGCAATTATTTTTTTTGAAATTCTTTGCATCACAATCTTCTCTGGCATTTCAAAATCAGATGGTTTTTTAGGACTTGACTGACCTACAGCCATTTTTAATGAACTTTTTGGCTTATTGTTACCATCAAAAATAATTTGGTCTCTATCATACCACAAAAATTCGCCAGTATAATTTATATTATATCTAGAAATATTTGCACCTCTAATTGCTGGTTTGTCTAATTCAGTAAGTTTTTCGAATCTACAATATTTTTTATCGTCACCTGTTGCAATTCCTACAATAATATCTGTAATATCTCCTAAATATTTAAATTCGCTCAAACTTTTTTGAACATTTTCATTTATATTTAAATTATTAATTAATAATATATCTGACTGCTTTTCAGTTTTAACAACATTGTTTTCAATAACAGATATAAAGTTAAATTCATTAATGGCAGGTTTATTATCAAATATTATAATAGCTGTTTCCACTGTGGCATCATCAAAAACTTTACTTGGTAATAAGCCAATTTGGTTAATATTGTAATTCTCAAGAATAAACTGGCGAAGTTTTAAAAATGAATGGATACTCATCCAAGTTTTAGGCATTATATAACCTAAAATCCCATCCTTATTTAAAATCAGAGCTCCTTTTTCAGTAAAAAAAGCATATAAATCTGTTTTTTGTGAAGCAACAAAATATTTGTTCCATAAAAATACTTTATCCGCATCTTTTATATTATGGGGTCTAACATAAGGAGGATTTCCAATTACAACATCAAAACCACCTTTTGCAAATACATCAGGAAATTCTTTTTGCCAATTAAATGCTTTTTCTCCTGCTACTTTTGGGTCATCGATTAAAGAGTTTCCACATTTGATATTATTATTTAAAGTAGTTAATTTTCTACCTTTTTGAGCTGTCCTTAACCAAAGAGAAAGTTTAGCAATTTCAACACTTTCTTCGTTAATATCTACGCCAAATAAATTGTTTTCTAAAATTGAGTTTTCAACTTCACTCAATACCATTGCATCACCAAAAAGTTTGGCTTGCAATTCGTCAATATATCTATGCTCTGCAATTAGAAATTCTAATGCTTGATTTAAAAATGCTCCACTACCACAAGCGGGGTCACAAATTGTAATTTGTAATAACCATTTTCTATAATCATCTAATTTTTGAATTAATTTTTTTAGAGTAGCTTTTTGTCTTCCTTTACGTTCTTTCTCGTATTCTGCTTCTTGAATATCAAGTTCGGTTTTCTTTTCTTCGCAAAGTTTACCAATAGTATTTTCAACTATATATTTTGTAATGTATTTAGGCGTGTAAAAAACACCGTCTTTCTTACGTTTTGTTTTGCTTTGTTCTGTTGCAACACCTTGAATTTCGGCTTGTATTTCATCAATATCATTTAATGAATGTTCAAAGATATGCCCAAGTATGTTTACACCTACTTCACTTTCAAAATCGTAATTGCTTAAATTAACTGTATGCTTATAAAGAATATCATCATTTATTTTGATGTTATCTAAAATTTCATCTGGTGCAAACAAACCTCCGTTATAGGCAAAAATATCGTGTTGTTGTCCTTTATGTCCTGTATTCATATAAGCGAAGTACTTTTTAAATCGGTCATATAATGGAAAATACTCGTCATATTTATCTCGCAAGTCAGCCCATTGATTTACTATTGAACGAATAGAATTTGGCGGAAGTAATAATCTATCTTCTGCAAAAAATATAAATAAAAAACGGTCAAGTAATTTTTGGGTTTTCTTAAATAAAGTTAGTTTATCATATTCTGGATTTTCTTTTTGAATACTTGCAAAGATTTCACTTCTAAATTTAGAATAGTCATTGTAAAGTTTTTTGCTTATGTTTTCCTCTTGTGATAAGGATTCATCTTTTATTTTTTTTGGTGTATTTTTTAAAAGATAATCTGACGATAAACAGAGCCAAAGAATATCAAAACGTTCTTTTGTGAGTTTGAACAAATTAAATTCTTCGAAATCTACAGCATTGTCGATGTAAAATCTCAATTTTTCAAAGTTGGAAGTAATCACATAATTACAACCAGGTTGGTTGTTTTTATATCCAAATGCTTGGGTTTCAACTTTACTTAAATCAGTGGTGTTTGTTCCTTTCAACTCTATTACTGCTAGTGCTTTTTCTCCATTTAAAATTGCACCATCAGTTTTTTTTGAATCTTTTATATTTTTTAATTCCGTTGTAAGATTAAAATCAGGTGTTGGGTTTTTTATGTATCCTAAAACATTTACAAAAAGGTCAATCAGAAATTCTCCTTGATATTGTTCTTCTTTTGAATTTCTAATATTTTCTTGAATTTCAGTATTGTGGAAATGTCTTGTAAACTTTTCGTAAGCTTCTTTAACTTTTTCGGTTTCTAATCCTTTTAAATATTTATTTAGAACAGAGTTCTGAAATAGGCTCATATATTTTTATCTTTTTTTCAAAGTTACCCCAAATCCCGCAAGTTTGCAACTTGTGGTCTTTGCTTTTTCTGAAAAGCTGCAAGCATATTATATTTATCAATTTCATCTAACTTATTTCAATGTAAAGATAAAAAAATATTTGGTAATTTAAATTATTATCTGTATTTTTAGTAAATACAAAAATATAGCCCTTTGTGGCTGTATTTAGAAAATTAATCGGAATATTAACCAAAAAAAAATTATCATGGCATTAGACAATTTAATTAAAGTATCGTTTACTGAAGAGGAAATTGGTAAACTAAAAAAAAGTATGGAAGAAATAGTAAGTGTATTATCTGGCAAGGTTATAAACCTAACTCCCGAAGAACGCAGACAGTATGGTAGTATTGGCAATAATACTCAATACTGGATAGATAAAGTAGATACATATATGGTACAAAACCCTAAGCTTGTACCTTTTTATTTAAGTAAAGAAGAATTTGACAAAGACAGGTTGGCTCGTAGTATATTTTTAGATTTGATAAAACAAACAAATAGTATTTTAGAAAGTATGGAAGATACCGGTATGTTGCTAAGTACCGATGTTTATCATAATGCATTGGCATTTTACCAAAATGTGCGTTTGGCAGCAAATCAGAATGTGCCTGGTAGTACAAGCATTTATGAGGATTTGGCAGCACAGTTTCCTGGTCGTCCTGCATCAGTAACAGGCGAACCTGTTCCAGGGGCAGAAGTTTATGTTGAGCAAGAAGACTCCGAAAATAAATAATTAAATATCTTATAAAATATTAAAGCTCCGAAAATCGGAGCTTTTTTTTTGAAAATAGTTAAATTGCAGTAAATAAGGCATAAAAAACCCTATTAGAACCTATAAAAAGTGGTTGAACAAGCTATAAAAAACCCTCCAATAAGCTATAAAAAGTGGTTCTGAACCTGTAAAAACTCGTAAAATACCTATAAAAGGTCTAAATTAAGCAGTAAAAACTGGTTCTGAACCTGTAAAATCTCGTAAAATACCTATAAAAGGTCTAAATTAAGCAGTAAAAAGTGGTTCTGAACCTGTAAAAACTCGTAATAGACTACATAAAAGTTGAGAATAAGGTGTAAATTATTATCTCTGTTGTTTATCATGAAATTATTTAACAAACTTTGCTGTACCAATTATTTTGTTATCGGAATATATAATTAATGTATAAAAGCCCTGTTTAATATTATTGGTGTTTGTTTTAAATTCTTGTTTTCCTTTTAAAAAAGTTCCAATATTTTTTTTCATAACACTTTTTCCTAAATTATCATACACATATATATATACATTTCCTTTATAGGGCATATTAAATTTAATATTCATATTTTTCCCTACAGGATTTGGTGAAATTACGAGTTCCTTATTAATAGTATTATTATTTAATACTTGGGTTTGAATATCTCCCACATATCCAACTCTTGTATTGTCGCCTTTATATGTTGACCAAAGTACTTTATTGGGCGAGTAGGGAGTGTTTAAATTGTAAACATTAATAAATGTAGAATCAGTACTAGCTCCAAATGTATTAGTGTACGATAATGCTGTAATATCCATAATTGAATCGCCATTTATATCGCCAATACAAACACCATTCATAAATGTCCATCCGTAAGGTCTTATAGGAAAACCGCTAACTTCGCCGCTACCATCCATATTATATGCATGAATAAATCCATATCCACTGGTATCGGTCATATTTGAACCAAAAACTAATTCAAATTCACTATCATTATCAACATCGGCAATTGATATGTATCCTTCTAATCCACCAGATTTAATTATAGGAAAGTTAGGAAGCAAATTACCTAAATCATCCCATCCGTATAGCATATCATCAATGCTGGCACCAATAGGTCGACTCATAAAAATATTCCAGCTAGCATTAATCTTCACAACTGTAGGTGTTGAATATGTCCAACTGTTGTCTGGTACTATCAAAGGCCAGTTAGTATAATCACTACCATCGTTATTTGTAACATAAAAATGAGGTAAGTCTCCATGTGTAGCTCCAATAATTTCGCAGTTATTATCATTATCAAGATCAGCAATAATTGGCGACTGATAACTATATTTCTGAAAAGGTTCAGTAACATTAGGAAATCCGAGTTTTGGCTGGCCATCTAAACCAAATATATAACGAGAGGTGGTAGAACAAACTACTATATCCTTTTGTCCATCGTTATCTACATCGGCTACTGATGGTGTAACTGCAGGCGTTCCATTAAGAGTAACAGGCCAGTCATTACTATATGAGCTACCATCGTGTTTAAGAATATGTATTCTCCCTACAGGATATGTTCTTTCACTAACAATTATTTCCATGCTTCCATCATTGTCAACATCAGAAAGCACAGGAGATGTTAAAATCCAGTTATCATTAAAACTAAGAGGCCATCCAGCAAGAGTATTGCCATTGATATCAAAAACATAAATTCTTCCGTTGCTGGGAGATCCACCAGTTACCTGAACAATTTCAACTTGACCATCACCATTAACATCACCAATTGAAGGTGGGTATATTGCTACACCTATTAATGATTTTTGCCATATTAAACCCTGATATGAATATGCATAAATAGTATTGTTTGTAGCAAAAATTATATCACTTATACTATCTCCATTTATATCAGCAAGAGCTACATTACGCATATTTTTAAAACTTGCATTTGCAATAACTCCAATAGGGAATCCACTAAGTTGAGAGAAATTTTTATTACTATGCGATGTTTGTAATGCTGCTTCAACATTTGTAACAGATATAATGTTGTTTTCGTTAAGTTTTGCTATTCGCCATTGTTGTGCATTGCAATAAAAAGCAATTAATAATAAATACGAAAGTATTATAGCCCTCATTAGTATAAAATTTTAAATTTAAACAATATTAATAATTTTCACTTCTTATACCTAAACTCAATTTTATCTAAATTATCGTGTTCGGTTCTAACTACATTGATAATCTGAATTACCGCATAGTTGCTTGTATTACGAATTTTTGCAACATAAACATCGCCCATTTCCAAACCCGTGGCACATGCATTGGGAACAACTGCTATTGAGCCGCCTGTGTATGCATCTACGGCATCAACCAGAGTTATATAATCGTAGTTTAACTGATTTGCTCTTTTAAATAAGGTGGCATTTGCTGCTGTCCATGAATTTAAAAAATAGTATGGCGTAAAAGTGATAGATGAATCAGACAGGTTTTCCATATCTTTTACATCATCAATATCAGATTGTGTGCGTGCTATGTTGTTTACCAAATCCCAGGCATTGTTGTTTGGGCTCATTAAATTCCAAATTCCTCCATAATGTTCTTCATCAAGAAAAATTACTGTATTGATATATGCAACAAGAGTTGTTGTTTCTCCTGCTGCATCAGTTAAATTAAACTCCCATGTTTCTGAGCCTTCTTCAATTTCGGCAGTATAAGTAGAAAACATAATAAATTCCTGACATAATAGGTTTGAGTCTAACAGGGGTGTTGCCACATTATTAAAATCTCTTTTTATTTTAATATTATTTAATACCTCGTGGCTTGTTTCGTTAGATTTGGCATTAATAGCAAACTTAATTTCACCGGCTACAGGAACTGAATTATGTTCGAATATAACAGTTAGTTGCGGATAATAATGCTGTGTTGTTATTGTAAATCCTATGTTTGATTCTTTTTCTTGCTCGTCTGTTGCAGTAAACAGCCATTGTTCTGTTCCTGTTTCACTATTGCTTAAAAATGAGTATGAGTATATTTCATTTTCAATATTAATTGTTGAATCTATGGCAACTGTTGTATCTGTTCCAAATATTCTTAAAATTTTAAAGTTCTTTATCTTTTTATCAGATTTTGCATTTTTGTAAATGTTAACACTAACATAAAAAGCGTTACTGCATGGCATAGACGTATCTTCATAAACAAACGTGGGTCCTTCAATAAATTTAATTATGGGCTTATAAATTTTTATTTCTTCTTCGGCTTTGTGTTTACAGCAAACAGCACTTATTGCAAGTAATAGTAAAAATGATATTTTTTTAATCTTTTTCAAGATAATTAGAGCTTACTTTTTATCTTTTCACCTTTTCTTTCCACAACATTGCCTTTTGAATCATATTCTATACTTCCATAAAAAATTCCTTTTTCATAATATGCTTCTTTCTTTATGCTTCCATTCTCGTACCACCACATATTGTGTCCGTCTAGTTTGCCCATGCTGTATAATGCTTTAATTCTCATATTTCCATTCTTATACCAGTAATACCATATTCCATGCTTTTTACCTTTAATATAATCTACTTCTAATTTTTTCTGAGCATTTGAATACCAGTATACCCAGTGTCCTATTTTTTTTCCCTCATCATAAGTTCCTTTTAATCCTCTTTCTCCTGTTTTATGATACCCAAAACATTTTCCCGAATATGGTGTATCATCGTTTTTTAAATATGCTATTTTATCTCGTTTTTCTAAAAAAGAATAATCAATGCCTTGCGCAAATGTTTGGTTTAAAAATGCCTGAAAATATTTTTCAAGAATTTCTTCTTCTGTTCTCCTATCTAAAACGTTTTTGTTTTTTTTATCTCTAACACCTATGGTAATATTAAAATCTTTATCTCCCGGACAATATTTACATATGCAATATGTTAAAGTAACTTTAAGTTTTTTACCTTTTATTTCTTTTATTCTTATATTTTTCCACTTCAGAATATTAGCATTAGTTTTAGGCATTCCATATTCCGATTTTAATATCTTAATAAAATTAGCAACATTTAAAAGTTCTTTTGTAGCACAGGTTAAAAGCAACTTTGTTCCCGGTCCTTTTTTAGAATTCCATAAAAGAACTTTAAAATTATCGTAAGCTAATGCAATGGCTTCGCTTAATAAAAATAATGAATCGTCTAATTCTACAATTAATTCTTTCTTTAAATTAATATTACTAATAAGTTCGCCATATTTTGTATAACCAATTAATGAAATAAAAAGAGTGTCATTTTTATATTTATCATTAATTTCAATCTCAAACTTACCAAGTGAATCAGCCATTGTGCCGACAGAGGAATTTCTTACAAAAATATTTGCATAAGGAATATGATTATAAGTGTCGCATTCTATAATCTTTCCCTTAATTGTAATACTGCTGTCTCCTTGTGATAATACAGAAAAGAAGCAATAAAAGACAAATAGTATCGTAAGAAATAATTTTGTCATAAAATCTAAAATATTCAATTACAATAATAGTGAAAAATAAATTGTTCATCAAAATAATAATTTGTTTGTCGTTTATCGTTTGATGTTTGTCGCTTGTTGTCAATTGCTTACTAACCCCGAGTACTTGAGGTCAATTTTTTGTAAACGATAACTATAATTTTATGTTGTAAATCATTTAATAAAATCATTAATAATGTCTATTTTTATGCCTTATTGAAAATTAAGTCTCATCCTTAAAAAAAATAAAATGAAAAAACATAATTTTTACGCAGGTCCTTCAATTTTACCACAATATACAATTGAAGAAACAGCAAAAGCTGTAAAAGATTTTGCAGGCACAGGATTGTCAGTAATGGAAGTTTCGCACAGGAGTAAAGAAGTTGTAGCAGTTATGGATGAAGCTATTGCTTTATTTAAAGAATTATTGAAAATTCCTGAAGGATATTCTGTTTTATTTCTTGGAGGAGGCGCAAGTACTCAATTTATGATGATACCCTATAATTTACTTCAAGGTAAAGCTGCTTATTTAAATACCGGAGGCTGGGCTGCAAAAGCAATAAAAGAGGCTAAAGCATTTGGCGAAGTTATTGAACTTGCTTCTTCAAAAGAATCAAATTACAATTACATACCCAAAGGCTGGGAAGTACCAAGTGATGTTGATTATTTTCATATTACAACAAACAATACACTATACGGAACCGAAATTCGTAAAGACATTGATGTAAACGTACCTTTAGTGGCAGATATGTCATCAGATATTTTCAGCAGACCTATTGATGTTTCAAAATACGCTTTAATATATGGTGGTGCTCAAAAAAACCTTGCTCCTGCCGGCATTACATTTGTTATCGTAAAAGATGAGATACTTGGAAAAGTTGAAAGACATATTCCTACAATATTAGACTACAGAACTCATATTGATAAAGAATCAATGTTCAATACACCACCTGTGCTACCTTTATTTGCAGCATTGCAAACATTAAAATGGTTAAAAGGACTTGGAGGACTTGAAGGAATTGAAAAAATCAATATCCAAAAAGCTCAAATCTTGTACAATGAAATTGACAGAAATAAACTTTTCAAAGCTAATGTAGAACTTGAAGAAGATCGTTCATTAATGAATATTTGCTTTGGCTTAAACGAAGATTATAAAGAGCTTGAAAAAGAATTTGTTGATTTTGCTACAAATAAAGGAATGGTAGGAATTAAAGGACATCGTTCAGTTGGAGGTTTCAGAGCTTCAACATATAATGCCTTACCAACAGAAAGTGTAGAAGCTTTAGTTAGTGTAATGAAAGAATTTGAAAGTATAAAATAACATAAAACATTTAATATAATTATGGCAAAAATATTAGTAGCAACCGAAAAACCCTTTGCAAAAGCAGCGGTTGATAGCATCATGGAAATTGCAGAAAAAGCAAATTACGAATTGATATTATTAGAAAAATATACAGATAAAAGTGAACTTTTAAAAGCTGTTGCAGATGTTGACGCAATAATAATAAGAAGCGACAAAGCTACACGCGAAGTAATTGAAGCAGCAAAAAATCTGAAAATTATTGTTCGTGCCGGTGCAGGATATGATAATATTGATCTTGAAGCAGCAACAGAAAATAATGTAGTAGCAATGAATACACCAGGACAAAATTCAAATGCAGTTGCAGAATTAGCACTTGGAATGATGGTTTATATTGCACGTGGTTTATTTAATGGTAAATCTGGAAGTGAGTTAAAAGGCAAAAAACTTGGAATTCATGCTTATGGAAATGTTGGCAAATATGTAGCAGATATTGCAAAAGGATTTGGGATGGAATGTTATGCTTACGATCCGTTCATTCCACAAGAAACAATAACAAATGATGGCGTAGCAGTTTTAGGTTCTGCAGAAGAACTTTATTCTACTTGTCAATATGTTTCTGTACATATACCTGCAAATGACCATACAAAAAAATCAATTAACTTTGATTTGTTGAATAAAATGCCAAAAGGTGCTGTATTAGTTAATACTGCTCGTAAAGAAGTTATACACGAAGAAGAAATGATAAAACTTATGACAGAAAGATATGATTTTAGATATGTTTCAGATATTGCACCTGATAATACAGATGAGTTTACCGACAAATTTGAAGGAAGATTTTTCTTTAGTCCTAAAAAAATGGGAGCTCAAACCGCAGAAGCAAATATAAATGCAGGAATAGCATCTATTACACAAATTATCAACTTTTTGGAAAAAGGAGATAAAACTTTTCAGGTAAATTAAACCTATAACCAAATCAAATAATATGATGAAAATTTTAGCAAATGACGGATTAGGTTCTGCCGGATCAGAAACATTAAGAAATGCTGGGTTCACATTAGTTACTGAAAAAGTTGAACAAGAGAATTTAATAGATGAAATCAATAAAAACAAATATGATGCACTACTTGTTAGAAGCGCAACAAACATTACTAAAGAACTAATTGATTCATGTAAATCTATTAAATTAATTGCACGTGTTGGAACAGGAATGGATCATATTCAGGTTGAATATGCTATGGAAAAAGGAATTAAAGTTTTAAGCACTCCATTAGAATCTTCTCCTGCTGTTGCTGAATTGGTTTTTGCTCATTTATTTTCAATAAATCGCAGATTATTTGATTCAAATAGAAATTTACATAGAAATATCAATGATTTTAAAATCTTTAAAAAAAGATACAAAGATGGAACTGAATTAAACGGAAAAACAATTGGTATAATGGGCTTTGGCAGAATAGGACAAGAAGTTGCAAAACGCGCATTGGGTCTTGGAATGAATGTTTTAGCCTACGATAAATTTATAGATGATGTAACTATTAAATTATTGATACCAAATCTTAAACCTATTTTTATTTCTATTGAAACAAAATCATTAGAAATAGTATTGAAAAATAGTGATTTTATTACTCTTCATCTGCCTTTTTCATTTAACCAGAAATCAATAATCACAAAAAATGAAATTAACATGATGAAAGAAGGAGCAATATTAATAAATGCTTCAAAAGGAGGAGTTATAGATGAAGACGATTTAATAGAAGCTCTGAAATCAGGTAAAATCAGTCATGCAGGATTAGATGTTTTTTGTGACGAACCACATCCACGAAAAGATTTAATAGAATTAGAAAATGTTTCAATAACACCACATGTTGGTGGAGCTACAATTGAAGCACAGGAAAGAATAAGCATTACTCTATCGGAACAGATAATAATGTTTTTTAATAAAATTTAAATTCTATAAACAATTAATTATGGCTATATTAAAACCATTTAAAGGATTAAGACCACCAAAAGAATTTGTAGAGGATTTGGCAAGCCTTCCGTATGACGTAATGAATACTGAAGAAGCAAAAAAAATGGCTGAAGGTAAAGAATGTTCATTATTAAGAATTACTAGAGCAGAAATTGATTTTGAAGAAGATATTGATAATCACTCCCAAGAAGTATATGATAAAGCAGTTGAGAATTTTAAAAAATTTAACGAAAAAAAATGGTTGGTAAAAGATGAAGAAGCCAAATTTTATATCTATGCTCAAACCATGAATGGGAAAACTCAATATGGTTTAGTTGGTTGTGCATCTGTTGATGATTATATGAACGGAATTATTAAAAAACATGAACTTACTCGCCCTGACAAAGAAGAAGACAGGATGATACATGTAAGAATAAACAATGCAAACGTAGAACCAGTATTTTTTACTTATCCTGCTAATAACGAGATTGACGAAGTTGTTGAAAATATTGTAAAAAACCAAGAACCTGAATATGATTTCACAGCAGATGATGGCTTTGGTCATCACTTTTGGATAATTAACGATGCTGAAATCAATAAAAAAATTGAAGAAATATTTGCTGAAAAAATACCTTATACTTATGTTGCTGATGGTCATCACAGAACTGCAGCAGCAGCATTAGTAGGTAATGAAAAACGCAAAAAAAACCCTAATTATAATGGAGATGAAGAATTCAATTATTTTTTAGCTGTGCATTTTCCTGATAATCAACTAACAATTATCGACTACAATAGAGTAATTAAGGACTTGAATGGATTAAGTGAGAGCGAACTTTTAGAAAAATTAAGTGAAGATTTTGATGTAAAATTAGAAGGAAGTGAAATTTACAAACCAAATAAATTACATGAATTTAGCATGTATTTGAGTGGTAAATGGTATTCAATGCTAACTAAAGAAGGAAGATATGATGATAATGATCCTATATGTGTTCTTGATGTAACAATTCTTTCAAACCTTATTTTAGAAAAACATTTAGCAATTGAAGATTTAAGAAGATCTAAAAGAATAGATTTTGTTGGTGGTATTAGAGGTCTTGGAGAAATACAAAAAAGAGTTGATAGTGGAGAAATGGCTGTTGCATTTGCTTTATATCCTGTTTCCATGAATCAATTAATAAATATTGCAGATACCGGAAATATTATGCCACCTAAAACAACTTGGTTTGAACCAAAATTAAGAAGTGGGTTAGTTATTCACTTATTAGATTAATTGTAAAAGTCCCTCCTAACCTCCCCAAAGGGAAGGAACTAGAAGGAAAAAATTCACAGAGCATTTACTCTGTAATTTTATAATTATAACCATATATAAAGAGTCCAATACGTTAAATATTTAGTAAATGCCAATAGCTGAAAATATTAAAAAACTTTCCTCAAGTATTCCTGAAAATGTTAAACTAGTTGCTGTTTCTAAAACAAAACCAATTGTAGACATTTTACAGGTTTATAATACCGGATATAAAATTTTTGGAGAAAATAAAGTACAGGATCTGGCAACAAAATATGAGCAATTGCCAAAAGATATTGAGTGGCACATGATTGGTCATCTACAAACAAATAAAGTTAAATATATTGCCGGTTTTGTAAGCCTGATCCATTCTGTTGATAGCTTTAAACTATTAAAAACTATTAACAAAGAAGCCGAAAAGAATAATAGAACAATAAATTGTTTATTACAAATTCACATAGCAAGTGAAGATACTAAATTTGGATTTTCAATTAATGAGATTGAAGATATTCTAAAATCAAAAGAATATTCAGAACTCGCGAATATTAAAATTGTTGGACTTATGGGAATAGGAACATTCACAGATAAAGAAAATATTATTCGCAATGAATTTAAATTTCTAAATGAATGTTTTTCTAAACTTAAAAGCGATTATTTTAATAATGATAATGAATTTAAAGAAATTTCAATGGGAATGACAAATGATTATAAAATTGCCATTGAAGAAGGAAGTACAATAGTTCGAATTGGAACTTTAATTTTTGGAGCAAGAAATTATTAATAACACCTAAAATTTTGGTCTATTATTAAATCCTGAAAATCAGCATTAAATTGTCCAAATGATATATATATTTTATTTTTTATTATAAAATAAACATTAATTTATGAAACATTTAATATATTTACAGCGTAAATGCTGATTTACGATCTTATATCAAGATGTTTTCATAAACGATAAAACATATAAAAACTGATATAACTTGGGATTAAACGTTCTTTTAATTACAGTAATTTAAATATGTGTGTTTTTTATAACTATAAATAATTTAAAAAAAAATATTGTTAATTTTTTATCTTTTAAAAAAAAATAGTATTTTAGCCGAAATTAAAATTATAGTTCAACTCAAAGTGAATATAAAATGAAAATTAATTTTTTACGATTCAAAACAATTGGTGTTGTAGCATTATTTAGTGCAGCAATAATGATTTATTCTTGTAAATCAGACGGTGAAAATGTTGAAGATGATATTGATGATTCAATTGATATAGATGATGAAATTGCAGATGACTTTAATAAAGCAAAGCAAGTTTTCTATTCTTTGCCTTCACCAATAGAAACAGCGATGTTAATGAAACGTGCTGGAGCAAAGTATAATGAAGAATATTTAAATTCTATTGAGAATGTTTCAAATTATACCACAAACAAAAGCATGTCTCTTAATTTAGGTGTTTATAGTGCAGATTTAAGTTTTGCAAGTATGTTTGACCAGTCTCAAGCAGCTATTAAATACCTTACTGCTACAAAAAGACTTGCTGAAGAACTTGGTATTCTTAATGCTATAGACAAGTCTATAATAGTAAGAATGGAAGAAAATATTAACAACAGAGACTCCTTGATGGAGATTATTTCTGAAACATTTATGAACTCAAATTCGTTTCTTAAAGAAAACGACAGAGAAGAAACAGCAGCTATTATTTTAGTTGGAGGATGGTTAGAAGGACTATATATTGCTTCAAAAATCGCAAAATCTACTTCATCAAATAAAGAGCTTGTTGAAAGAATAATCGACCAAAGATTATCTTTAAGCACATTATTAAGTTTATTAAATGAATACAAAGAGGACGAAAATGTTAGTTCACTAATTCCAAAAATGGAAAGTTTAAAAGCTATATTTGATCAAATTCAGGTTTCTTCTTCAAAAATTGAACCTGTTACTGATACTGAATCAAATGTTACAATATTAAAAACTCAAACAGAAACTTCTATAAGTCCTGAAGTTTTTGATAATTTGTGTAATGAAATTGAAAAAATTAGAAACGAAATTGTTCAGTAAATATTTTTTTATTATGAAAAAGACATTAAGAATATTTTTAGTTATAGGTTTACTTGCATTTATTCCATTTACAAGTAATGCTCAATGTAAAACTTTTGCAAAAAAAGTATGTAAATTACAGCTGTTACCATACGTTCATGACGGAATATATAATGCTACAGTATTATCAGAAGGTGAAACTGCTGAATTGTTTAAAACATTTTACTCGGGACAAGAGTATCGAATTGCTATTTGTGGAGCCGAAGAATTGCCTCCAATAGAATATCAAGTTTTAGATTCTGACAGAAATTTATTATTTGATAATAAGGATACAGATTTCTCAACAACATGGGATTTTAAATTAGAATCAAGCCAGATGTTGATTATTTCAATTCAAGTTCAAACTACAGATGAATTAAATGATGAAATTTTAAGTGGATGTGTATCATTACTAATAGGATTTATGAATGTTGAAAGTTCATTCGACCAGTTTTAAAAACAATTATAATATTATATAAAAAAAGACCGATATATTATCGGTCTTTTTTTTATCTCTTATATTAAAGATTCTATTTTGGCTCTCCTTGTTCACTCCATCCTCTTGATCTATAATAATCTTGAATTAAATTATTGAAATAATCTTTTTCAAGCTTTTCTCCTCTCATAAAACCGGCAAGAGATATTTCTTTAAAAAAACGTTCAGGCAATATGTCATCTTTATATGTTCTGCCATTTCTTAAATTATACTTTCGAGATAAATCATTTATTTTAGTTCCAATCTGCAAAAGAGAATTACTTGTATAATCAAATCCTGTTGCTGCATTAAGAACTTTCACCAAACTATCCAATCCTTCGGGCACAAAATCACAAACGACTAAACTGTTTCTAATATTTACTGTGTCAATTCCTTCTGCAACAGTAGAAACAATATCTTCAATTTTAAATTCGGGTCCAAATTCCTGTTCGGCAATCCAAAGTCTTGTATGGCTTGCAAAATCGGCAACCGACATAGCTACTCCCATTGTTAAAGCACCAAGAGGATTAATTCCAGAAAGCTCCATTCCATTAATATTTATTGCAAATTCTTCGCTACCATTTCCAATTTTCTCTGCTGCAACTTTTGTTCCGTCAGCAAAAATATCCCCTACTCCTTTTCTAAAAGCCATTTTCTTTAACATTTCCCTCTGCGCTTCTGCATTTCCCCATTTCATTTCAATACCATCCCAACTATCAACAAGTCCTTTCTCATAACATTCCATTGCAAAACCCATTGTTCCACCAGTACTTATTGTATCAAATCCAAGATCATTACAAATTTCATTTGCTAAAGCAACATCTTTAATACTATTTACTTCGCATCCCGAACCAAAAAATGCTGTTGTTTCATATTCAGGCCCTTCAATTTCATGTCCATCCCATCTTGCCCATTTTGAACATCTAATTGCACAATTATAACATGAAGTGTCTTCCCAATTCAACTCTTCTCGAGCAGCCTCTGAGCTAATTTTCTCAAAATCATCATATTGAACTTTTTGCCAATTTTTTGTTGGCAAATATTCCATTTCCTGACCACTACGAATACATTTCATCGTTCCTTTGATTCTACGAAATTTTACGCCATCATTATTAAGAATAGCTTTTGTTAAATTTTTATTCTCTTCGTTAAATTTTTCTTTATCAAAATATTTAATTTCATTATCACCATCAACTACAATAGCTTTAAGATTTTTAGAGCCCATAACTGCCCCTACTCCTCCTCTACCAAAATTTCTATGTTTATCTACTCCAATACATGAAATTTTAGATAAATTTTCACCAGCTTGACCAATAGCTGCTACTCGTGGATCAATTCCTTTATGATCGTTTAATAGTTTATCACTTGTATCAAAAATACCTTTTCCCCATAATTCAGAAGCATCTAATACTTCAAGTCTATCATTATATAAATAAATATAAACCGGTACATTTGATTTTCCTGTAATAATAAAATAATCAAATCCAGCACGCTTCAGTGCTGGGCCAAAATTACCTCCACAATGTGAATCTTGTGCAGAATTAGTTAATGGTGATTTTGTAACTAAAGTAGTTCTTGCACTTGTCTGAATTTTAGTTCCAGTAAAAGGACCATTAACAAAAATTAATGGATTTTCAGAACCAAGGGCATCAGGATTAGGTGCAATTTTATCAAGTATTGCAAATCCCAAACCTTTTCCACCAATATATTCCCTAGTAAGCTCTTTATCAGTGTCAAGAATTTCATATTTCCCTGATGATAAATCTATTTTTAAAAATTTTCCTGTATAAGACATAAATAAAGAATTTAAATTATTAATTCTATTTTCTATAAATATCAATTAAGTCTGTTAATATTGAATAACCTGTTTCTATTCTTCCTGCTCCGGGACCAACAATTGTTACATCACCGAGAAGGTCAGTTGTAAATGTTAATGCATTTGTTGCACCCATAATTCCTGCCAAAGGATGAGTCATAGAAACCATTTGTGGAGATACAGAACCAATAACAGTTCCATCAGCTTTTTTCTCTACATTACCAATAAGTTTCCATCTTGCATTTTCTGCTTTTGCTTTTTCAATATCAGCAGGAGTAATTTTTGTAATTCCTTCACAAGAAACATCAGAAATATCAAGTTTTGCTCCCATAACGATATTTGCAAGAATTGTAACTTTTCCTCTTGCATCATGACCTTCAACATCACCGGTTGGATCTGCTTCTGCATAACCTAATTCTTGAGCAATTTTTAATACTTCGTCATAAGCCATTCCTTTTTCCATTTCAGAAAGCATATAATTTGTTGTTCCATTTAGAATACCTGCAATTTTTGAAATTTCACAACCTGCAAGCGGTCCATCAGCTAAGTTAATTACCGGTGTTCCTGCACAAACAGTTCCTTCTATCATAAATTTAACTCCATTTGCATCTGCAAGTTCTTTAAATTCGGGATACTTTAATGCAGCAGGACCTTTATTGCTGGTTACTACTGATTTACCGGAAGTAAATGCTGCCCTACAATGATCAATTGCAGGACCTCCTGTAGTTAAATCAGTATAAGTTAATTCACACAAAACATCAGCATTACATTCTTTAATTAATGTAATATTATCCATATCAGTTATATCTTGAGTAAACTTTTGTTTTGCTTTTGCTTCTTCTATCATCTGAGTAATATTTAATCCATTTGGATTATAAGCATTTCCATATGCAAAATCAGCTACAGCAACAACATCAAAATCATAATTGTATTTTTCTTTTAAGTAATCTTTTTTGTCAAGTAATATTTCGCATAATCCCTGACCAACGGTACCAAAACCTAATAAAGCTATTTTTTGTTTCATCTTAATTTAATTTATGTTTAAATTTTTAAAATAATCCTTGTACATATCCCCCATCAATTTGCAATGATACGCCTGTTATATACCCTGCTCCTTCTGAAGCAAGAAAACAAACTGTTTGAGCAAATTCTTCGGGAGTTCCTATTCGTTTCATAGGAATAATATTATTAATATTTTCATAAAAATCATTTTCTGTTCCTTTGCCACTTGTTTCATAAGTTTTAGCAAGATTTTTCACTCTATCGGTCATAGTAAAACCCGGGCAAACTGAATTAACCGTTATTCCATAAGATGCAATCTGATTTGATAAAGATTTTGCAAAACCCAAAACTCCTGCTCTTGATGTATTAGACAGAATTAAATTATTAATTGGTTGTTTTGCAGAAACAGAAGTAATATTTATTATTCGTCCCCATTTATTCTTTTTCATATAAGGCAAAACCTTATAACTAAGATTAATTGTACTTAATAAATTCAGTTCAATTGCATTGTTATAATCTTCAAGGGAAAAATCATCATGCATTCCTGAAGGTGGTCCGCCTGCATTACAAATTAAAATGTCAATTGTATTAAACTCATCAATGATCTGATCAATCATTTTTTCAACCTGTTCTTTATTTGTAACATCAGTAATAAAAGTTTTAACTACTCCACCTGTTTTTGCTATTATTTCATCTCTGGTTTTGTTAAGAACTTCACTATTTCGCGAGCATATCATTACTTTTGCTCCTTCTTCTGACAGTTGTAATGCCACAGCTTTTCCAAGTCCCTTGCTTGAAGCAGTAACTAATGCAATTTTATCTTTAATTTTTAAATCCATTTTGATAAAATTTTACAGAAGAGGTTTAATACATTCTGAAAGTCGCTTTATTGCCTCGATTAATTGTTCTTTAGATGAAAAAGAAAAATTAATCCTCATGTGATTTTTCGCAGGATTTTCCCCATAAAACTGCTCACCAGGAACAAATGCTACTTTATGGTCTATTGCATCGAAAAATAATTTTGCAGTATCTATATGTTCAGGTACAGTTACCCATAAAAATAATCCTCCTTCTGAAGTTGTCCATGTAACTCCGGTCTCTTTTGGGAAATATTTTTTCATTGTATTAAGAAAAACCTCAAGTTTCTCTTTGTAATAAATTCTACATTTATCAAAATGAGCATCAAGATCCATTTCCGTTAAGTATGCAGCACATAAATCCTGATTGTATTTTGGAGTATTTAAAACATTTCCCTCTTTAATATTTGTCATTTTCTGAATAACTTCAGGAGAACCAATATTAAACCCAACTCTCAACCCAGGACAAAATATTTTAGAAAAAGTATACAAACCTATTACATTTCCGCCACCTGTATAAAGTTTTTGGTCTAATGAAAAAATAGAAGGGATAGCTTCTCCGTAATATCTTAAATCTCTATATGGACTATCTTCAATAATAGGAATATCATACTCATAACTTATTTTTAAAAGTTCTTTTCTTTTTTCCAAACTCATTGTAATTCCTGTTGGATTTTGAAAATCGGGAACTACATATATGAATTTAGGCATTGTATTTTTATTCTGTAATTGTTTTATAGTACCTCTTAAAACATCAATATTTGTTCCATCTTGCTCAATATCAACACCAATAAATTTTGGTTTTTCCATTTCAAAAGCAACCAATGCTCCTGCAAATGTTGGTCTGTCAAGCAATACAATATCTCCCTCATTAAGAAAAACTCTTCCTGTTAAGTCTAAACCATGCTGACCTGATGTTGTAATAAGTATGTTTTTCTTCTCTACTTTAATATTATCTCTTTTCAAAAAACCAATTACTGCATCAAAAAGACTTTGCTCACCGGGAATAGCTGAATATTGCATTATTTTATCAATATCATTATTCAAAATTTTTTCTGATACTGCCCTAAATTCTGATTTTTGGAAAACTTCAGGAGAAGGTAATCCTCCAGCCAAAGAAATTATTTCGGGATTTGATAAATATTTTAATGTTTTCCCTATTGGATAACCTTCAAAATCTTTAATATTATTAGCATATCTGTCTACCCAGTTAATCATTACTATATAAGTTTATTAGTTAGAATTGATGTAATTTTTCTTTTCAAAAATACAAAAAAACCACAATTATAAAACATGTTATTTAATATTTTGTTTGATAAATAATCTTATTTATATTATTACAAAGAATCAAACATAAATAATCCGATCAAATACTTAAATGTAATTCGCTATAAATAAGCAATTGCTAAAATATATATTTGTTTATTTTTATAAAATAATTTATTTTTGAAAATAATAGATTCAATTAAAATAATTAAACAGAAATGATTAAGAATATTTTGATATTAGAGATTAATTGCAGAAGTGTTATTGCGACCATATAAAGAAGCTGGATTTAGCTTCGGTTCAACATTTTATATGAAATATTTAACGTTTCTTGTAAACTGGGTTATTCAAATAAAATTTGTAAAAATACAGAACGAAAGCAAATCGGATTAAAACAAATACTTAATAAATAACTATTAAATGGATATTGAAAAAAACATAAAATTAGCTTCAGAAGCATTAAAAAATGCTGATGCTTTATTAATTACTGCCGGTGCAGGTATTGGAGTTGATTCCGGCTTGCCAGACTTTAGGGGTACTTCAGGCTTTTGGAAAGAATATCCGCCAATTGCAAAACTTGGTGTTTCATTTAGCGAAATGGCTAATCCTAAATGGTTTTTTGAAAAACCCGAACTTGCATGGGCTTTTTACGGACACAGATTAAATTTATATAGAGAAACAATTCCACACAAAGGATATTTTCAATTGCTTGAAATTGGAGAAGAAAAACCCGGTGGGTATTTTGTTTTCACATCAAATGTTGACGGACAATTTCAAAAAGCAGGATATAATGACGAATATATTGAGGAATGTCATGGATCGATACATCATTTTCAATGTATTGAGCCATGTTGTAATAATATATGGGATGCAAATGAAGAAGAGGTAATTATTGATATGGGTTCGTTTCAGGCACAGGAGCCTTTTCCTAAATGTGCAAATTGTGGCAGTATTGCACGACCAAATATTTTAATGTTTGGCGATTGGCATTGGATACACCAACGCAGTTCTGAACAGAGTAATGATTTAGAAAACTGGTTAATAAACAATTATCAATCAGCAATGAATATTGTTATTATTGAGCTGGGAGCAGGAACATCTGTTGCAACTGTACGTTATAAATCTGAAGAAATTGCAAGTAAGTTTGATGCAACTTTAATTAGAATAAATCCACGCGATTTTCAAGTTCCATCAGGACATATTTCAATTCCACTGGGAGCAAAAGAAGGAATAGAGAAAATTATGAATTTTTGTAAATGAAGAAACATTATAATATAACCATTACAGGAAGAATTCAGGGAATATTTTTCAGAGGAGCAACAAGAAATATTGCAAGGTATTTAAACATTAACGGCTTTGTTAAAAATAATTCTGACGGAACAGTTTATATCGAAGTAGAAGGAACAAGCGAAAATTTATCTGAATTTATAAAGTGGTGCAAAAAAGGTCCAGATAATGCAATTGTTGATGAAGTTGTTGTTGAAAAGGAAAAGTTGAAAAACTTAAAAGGATTTAGTGTTCAATATTAATTAGTTTGGTAACCATTTTTTGTTAAAAACTTTATTTTCAGAACTAATATTATATTTATTAAATCCTTATTTTTGCAGTAAATAAAAATTTATTATCATGAAAAAAATATTACTAATTGCTACAGCTTGTTTTCTTTTTACTTTTATGATCTCATGTGAAGAAGATTGTAAAGAATGTAAAATTGTAACTTATGATGTTAATGGAGATTTTGAAGCAGAAACTACTCCTGAAGAATATTGTGGTGACAATCTTGCAGAAATCGACGGAAAATCAGACACTGATACTCAGGGTATTAAAACAGAATACGTTTGTAATTGATTTTCATAGTTAAAGTAGCAAATCTTATTAGTAAAAGATTGTAACCCTCATATAAGATGGTCTTAAATTACATTTGGATTGCCTTTTTCCTTATTGCTTTTGTTGTTGCCCTTACTAAATTAATTTTTTTGGGCGATACAGAAATATTTTCTTCCCTTGTAAACAGCACTTTTGATATGGCCAAAACCGGCTTTGAGTTGTCTCTTGGACTTACCGGTGTGATGACTTTATGGCTCGGATTAATGAAAATCGGCGAAAAAGGTGGAGTAATTGGTTTAATGTCAAGAGCAGTTGGTCCGTTCTTTAGTCGTTTATTTCCCGAGATACCGAAAGGTCATCCTGTTACAGGATCAATAATGATGAATATTGCAGCAAATATGCTTGGACTTGATAATGCTGCAACACCTATTGGGTTAAAAGCAATGGAGCAGCTACAAGAATTAAATCCAAAAAAAGATACTGCTTCAAACCCTATGATAACATTTTTGGTGCTTAATACTTCAGGTTTAACACTAATCCCAATTAGTGTAATGGTTTATAGAGCACAACTTGGTGCAGCAAACCCGGCTGATATATTTTTACCAATTCTACTAACTACTTTTTTTTCAACTCTGGCAGGAATAATTACAGTTTCTATTATTCAGAAAATTAACTTATTTAATAAAGTTATATTGGCTTATTTGGGTGGATTTAGTTTAATAATTGCCGGTATTACATGGTACTTATCATCAATTCCACAAGATCAAGTAAGTGTTATTTCAATTGTTGCCAGTAATCTTATTTTATTTAGCATTATAACTTTGTTTATAGTATTGGCATTAAGAAAAAAAGTAAATGTTTATGAAACGTTTATTGAGGGTGCAAAAGAAGGATTTAAAATTGCAATTAAAATAATCCCGTTTCTTGTTGCTATTTTAGTTGCTATTGGTGTTTTTAGAGCATCTGGTGCTTTAGATTTTATTGTAGGAGGGATTGGATATTTTATTTCATTTTTAGGTTTTGATACAGGTTTTGTTGAAGCTTTGCCAACTGCATTTATGAAACCATTGAGCGGAAGCGGAGCAAGAGGAATGATGATTGATGCAATGACAACACATGGAGCAGATTCATTTATTGGTCGTTTAGCTTGCACATTTCAGGGAGCTACAGATACAACATTTTATATTATTGCGGTATATTTTGGTTCTGTGGGTATAAGAAAAACCCGTCATGCAATTACCAGCGGATTAATTGCAGATCTGGCAGGTATAATTGCTGCAATATTCTTTGCTTATTTATTTTTCGGATAAACTATTTTTGAACTTTTATTATTCCTAAATTGAAATATATTCTATTAATCTCGTCCTTTATGATGGAGAGAAGGAAAAATGTTTTTTTTGAAAATTCATGAAATTAAAAATGGCAATTTTTGTTTTAATTATACTAACAATTTACAGCTCTATAAGCTATTACATATTTATTAGAGGATTGCAAACAATATCTGAATCTCCTGTTAGTAAGAAATGGTTTATTATTGTTTTTATATTTCTCACATTATCACCGATAATCGGAAAAATATTAGAAAATGTATGGATATCTCAGTTAAGTGAAATATTTGTATGGATAGGCTCTTTTTGGATTGCCGTATTTATATACTCATTTATAATTATTGTATTTCTTGATCTTACCCGAATACTTAATTACTTTTTTAGTATTTACCCTTCATTTATAACTGCTAATTATGCAAAAACCAAATTTCTTACTGCCTGTATTGCTTTTGGTATTATTGTATTTACTCTGATTATAGGATATATTAATGCTATAAATCCGCAAATAAAAACATTAAACATTAATATAAATAAAAAAGTTGAAGGGAAAAAATCTATAAACATTGTTGCCTTAAGCGATATTCACTTAGGAACAACAATTAACAAGCAAAGAACAATAACACTTATTAATCAAATAAATAAATTAAAACCTGACATTGTACTGATTGCTGGTGATATTATTGATGATAACATGGAGTTGGTAAAACATTACGAACTTTTGAAATACTTTAAAGAAATTAAATCAAAACATGGTGTATATGCTGTAACAGGAAATCACGAATATATAAGTAGAGCATACAAAGAAGCAGAATATTTTAAGAAAAATAACATTATTTTAATTCAGGATTCAGTAATTGAAATAAATAACAATTTATATATTGTGGGCAGAGAAGATATTATGTTTGACAGAAATGGAAAAAAGAGAAAAACATTAAAAGAATTATTGTTAAATGTTGATATAAATAAACCAATTATTCTACTCGACCATGAACCTTATAAACTTGACGATGCTGTAAACAATAATATTGACTTTCAATTATCAGGTCATACACATAGCGGACAATTTTGGCCAATTAATTATATTACAAATGCGATTTTTGAAATAAATTACGGTTATAAAAAGAAAAAAGAAACTCACTTTTATATAAGTTCAGGCTATGGAACATCAGGTCCTCCTATTCGGATTGGAAACAGACCTGAAATAATAAACATTAAGTTGAGTTTTGAATAAATAAAGCCCCTCCTAACCTCCCCAAAGGGGAGGAACTAGAAACAAAATTTATAATGGGTCAAAAATACAGGATACTAATATTTAATAAACAAGGTTATTCCGATTCGCTATAATTCAAATTCGAAAAAACTCCTTCTGTTATTGATTTTTGTTCTGTAAGGTTTGTTAATTCAAAACTAAAGGTTCCTGAAATAATTTTATTTTTAGCATCTATTTCAGATATTGTTACTTTACCCGATTTGCTTAAATAATTATTAGTAGTTGGCGATGAAGCATCTGGTTGCCATACACAACCTACTTGGGCACTTAAAGTATCAATAGCCGAAGAAGATGTAAATGTTTCTTCAGTATCACCTTTTACTGTTATTGCAATTACTTGCCCATCAACAGAAGTTCCTGTAATAACAAAACTTGCAGGACTACTAAAACGTTTTGTAACTCTGGTAATAGCATTCCATGCTGTACCATCAATCTTTGCATTCATAATTGGGTCATCTTCTTCTTTTTTGCACGATGAAAAAATCAGAACTGTAATCAATAAAATCAAATAAATATTAAGATTTTTCATTTTATAAAATTTTGTATTTAATGTATAATACAAAAATACATAATATTAATTAGAGCAATCTATAAAGTCAAAGATTTTTATAAACAAAATTTTTATCGCTGATTTTCTGCAACATACAAACATTGTTTAAAAATAATAGTACTATGTCTTGCATAGTACTATCTTTTGTATATATCTTTGCATTAAATACTACTATATGAAATTAAATTTAATAAATTATGAATGTTGAAAATGCAAAAGCTCAGATGCGCAAGGGAATACTTGAATATTGTATTTTATCAATATTATCGAAAGATGACGCTTACGCCTCTGATATAATTAAAGAGCTAAAGAATGCTAAACTCATTGTTGTTGAAGGCACATTATATCCTTTACTAACAAGATTGAAAAACAGCAGTTTACTAAGTTACAGGTGGGAAGAGTCAACACAAGGACCACCCAGAAAATATTACAAGTTAACCAGTAAAGGCGATAAATCCTTAATTGAACTTAATACTTCATGGAAAGAATTAACTAATTCGGTAGAAACAATATTAAATTTAAAAAAATAAAAAATGAAAAAGACATTTACAATAAATATAAACGGAATAATATTTCATATAGACGAAGATGCTTATGAAATTTTATCGAAATACTTGAATGAAATAAACAGAAAGTTTGCCAGTTCAGATGAAGGGCGAGAAATAATATCGGATATTGAAGCAAGAATAGCCGAGCTTTTTCAGGAAAAAGTAAACGATATTAAACAAGTTATTAATATTAGTGATATTAATAATGTAATAGAAATAATGGGAAAACCCGAAGATATGGGTGACGACGAAGAAACAGAAGAAAAAGAAACAAAAAAACAAAAGTACAAAACAGGTAAAACAATGTACAGGGATACCGAAAACGCAAAAATTGGTGGAGTTGGTTCAGGTTTGTCCGCATACTTTGGTATAGACCCTGTTTTTGTAAGAATATTACTTCTTGCTTCATTTTTCATTTCAGGACCAATAATTTATATTATTTTATGGATAATCATACCTGAAGCAAAAACTACTGCTCAGAAATTAGAGATGAAAGGCGAAAAAATAAATGTTGAAAACATTGAAAAAAGTATTAAAGATGAATTTAAAAATGTAAAAAAAAATGTAAAAAAAATTAAAGAATCAGGTCAATGGGAAGAGAGCAGAAATGTGTTTGACAGATTACTTGCAATAGTTTTTGGTACTATAAGCTTTATTTTTAGAATAATAATGATTATTGTAGGTGTAGCATTTGTAATAACAGGATTATTTGTTCTTATAGGTATAACAGGTTCATTTTTTATTGAAAGTTGGGGGGTAAACAATTTAACAATACCGGAAGCATTAAACATATTTTTCGACAATATGAATGTTAATATTGGTTTAATATCTATTGTATTAGTAATTGGAATACCTGTATTGGCAATAATATATGCCGGAATAAAAATGATATTCAAAATAAAAGTTAAAAATAAAGTAATTGGTTTTACGGCATTTTTCACATGGATAATAGGAATAATTATGCTTGCTTATGTTACAATGCACGAAGTAAAAAATCATACAAGCAGTGCTAATATAAGTGAAACAATTCAAATAGACACTTTATCATCAGACACTTTATATCTTAAATTAGGTAAAGATTTTAATAAAAATGAAGATAGTTATAATCAAATATGTATTGATGACATTATTGCTGTTTCAAACAATAATAATGAAACATGTTTACATGGAATTCCTAATTTAAAAATCAAAACAAGTGATAAGGATAATATTGAAATTAAAATTACTAAATATGCCAGAGGCATTGAAAAAGATATTGCATTAAATCACGCAAAAGAAATTGAGTATAAATTTAATTTTAAAGATTCTGTAATATATTTTGATAAATATTTTGATATACCAATGGATAGAAAATGGTATGACCAAAATGTAAAAATAATATTATATATACCCGAAGGACAGGAAATAATTATTGATAAAAAACTACAGTATCTGCTTAATAAATACTACAGGTATTCAAGAATAGATAATGTTGTAAAAAAGAAACATATTATGAATTATAAGGTATTGTATGCACATAAACAATTATTGCCAATCCCTAAGATCAACATTTTGGGGAAAATTAAGCCAATTACTAAAACAAAAACTTTGTAATTGCAAAAAGTAAATTATCCTTTTAAATTTTAAGACAAAAATCAAAAATTAATGTAATTAGGTATTAGTAGTTTGGAAACTACTTTTTATTTGCGACGTAGTTACAAACTACGCCGAGCTGGTTCTTTAATTACATATCGTTGATTCTTTTCATCAAAAGATGAAAACCTATAATATTTAGCACTGTCCTTAACTGTCTCTATCCATTTCTTATCCAACCAAACCGTATCATTAACCTGAGCTTGAATACTAAAACTGATTGTTAACAGAATTATTAATTTCCAATATTTATTCATTTTATACCTTTTGTGCTGTTTAGATTTCTGATATTTTTGCTAACGATTAGTATATGAAGCGGAGCATCCCGCAGGGTGCTATGATTTCATATACATTGTTAGCACCTGTGCATGCTCATTTTTTATTTTTCTATATCAAATTTTATTTGAAGCATTAAAACAAATTCGACTGTCGGCTCAGTTACGATTGGATTAATCACTTTATTAAAACCAGAGTAATTTATTTTGTCATAATAATATGTCGTGTTTTTCATTAAGTCTTTTCTCTTTCCAGAAGAACTATAGTTATAATATGCTTTGGTAATGTTTGGCGTATAACTTTTATAAAGTTGTTGAGGATAGAAGCTGTAAAATGATTCTCCGAATATTTCAGAGGATGATGACAGGGTGATATTGGTTGCTTTTACATATAATTCTTTTTTAATGTTGATTGCATCCATTGATGTCTGAAATAACTTTGTATAGACTTTATTTATGTCCGTTACGATGTAGTCAACCTTCGCTAAATCATAAATCCCATAGTCAGCTGCTGTAACTATCATTTTATCAAGGTCTTTAATGTTTTTAAAACTTACAATTACATTTTTTTTCTGCTCAAATCCGCTAACGTATTGCTCTGCATAATTTCCATTTACTTTATAATCAGATATTTGAGTTTGTGTTGTCATGTCTACATAAATGTCTGCCTGTGCAATACCAATTTTTGTCAACGCTGAAATAAAATCTTGTATACGTTTGTCAATTTTTATGTTTGCGTCTTTTAATGTTGTTGAAGATTCTGAAACTCCAAAAGTAGCTACATAACTGTCAGCTATGACATTTATTAAAACATTTGCTTGTATAACAAATGAGGTGTCCGACAAATAAAGTTTATCTACTGTTTGCGATTTGTTTGTTTGGCTGTAATTGTAATGCTGTCCAATGACACTGTTACCACTCTGCTGTCCGAGAACTGTCAAAGCAAATAGAAATAATGTCGCACTGAAAATAGTTGTTTTCGATTTCATTTGATTAAAGTTTTTGTTATTCATAAATAATTGTCCGATATTCTGTTGTCTTTTTGCATTGGTGCTAACGGTTTGTATAAGAATAGTAGCCGACTGCGGTACTCAAATCTTTCAATTTACGAGGAAGTTGAAGCGGGCTACAACCATTGAATTTACTGCTATCTCGGCTATTATTTTTATACATTGTTGTAGGGCGTATTTCATTCAAAATGTTCATAATATACATCTGCTAAATAATCGTGAAATCCCCAGCCAATATTTTTTGTTTCTTCAACTATTTCAAATGCTCTGTCTTTATATTTACTTAAAATCCCTTCTTTGTCCATTAATTCAAGTGATGTTCCATAGGCGTTTTCAATGCTTGAATAGAAATTTTCATCAATATCTCCGAATTCATTGGTTAATTCCACGCCACACTCAACATAATACAATAACAAATCAGCGATACTTTCTTTTGAAGTTCCCAGTTTTTTAAAATCATTTATTGCTTTTCTTGAAATTGACAATCTTAATCTATCCCCACGTTTTGGATAAAATCCTTCTCGAACTTTTTCTCTATATTGTTCCAGTATTTTACTTTCATCTGGATTGATATAAAAGTCAAAATATTCTTTAACGGGTTTAAACTTCTTGTAGAGTTCTGAAATATGTTTTATCAAAGTCTCTTTTTCAAGTTTATTCAATTCCGATTTTACTTCTCTTAGTCCCATAATTATTATCCACCAATATTTTTCAATGAAAGATTTATCAATTCTTTTGTGTCTTCAAAATCCGTTATATTCTTGATTGTCAATTCCAAATCACCAGTTCCAAAATGTCCGATGTTTCTAACATCTCTTGCTTGTTTTGGCAGTTTTTCTATTTCGTCTGGATTTAATTTTAAGAAAAGCATTAACTTTTTTTTCTGTGTTTCAATACAAACAAAATTCTGCGTTGTTTTATATGCGATGTAATATTTCTTTGGTGTTTCTTCTATTGAACTATCAAGGGTTACAATATATTCTCGAATTTCATTTAATAATTCGGTTAAATCGGCATTTACCTTATTGATATGTTCGTCAATAGCATAAATAGAATTCTTTCTTGTTTCTGCTGCTTTCTTTCCGGCGGCAACCATTACAGGATTTTTGCCATTGTTTTCAATCGAAGTTTGAGTTCTTGTTTCAGTTCTCTTATAAACCACTTCAATACTGATTATTCCATTTTCATAAATCTTGTATTGCCAAAGTTCAATATTTGCACCCATAACTTGAACAGCGTGCAAATCATATTTTTTAAATTCAGGGGCAATACAAATTACTCTTATATCAGACCAGTCAACTTCAATATTTTCTTTCAGTACATTATTCACAGCTACTTGGAAATCTCCTTTATGGTCTGTAATCCAATGTAGATAAAACAAACTTTGATTAATTAAGTCAGATGATGCAACTTTTTTATATTCAATTATTACAGGATTATTATCTTCTGAAATTGCTAATGTGTCAATTCTTCCAGAATGAATATTTCCAGTCGAAAATTCAGTTGCTATAAATCTACAATTGAAAAAGGTTTCTAAATTTTGTTCAACTAAATTCTGTAAGTCTTTTTCTAGTTTGAAATCAGTTGGTTTAATTCTGTTTACCTTTTTGTCTTTTATTTCAAATATTGCCATTAGTTTTGTTTTTCTTTATATGCCCTACAACATCTGTATAAACGCCAGTTCCGTTTATTTCGTTTATAGCTATACCTTGTTATTTATTTGTAAATCATTAATAATGTTTAATAAAACCGACAACAAACGCTTATAGTCGTTTATTATCGGATAATATTGTTTTTAAACATTTAACAAATATAAACAAAAAATAAAGAAACCCCCTCTTTTAATTTCAATAAGAGCTTTTCAAAAGTTTCAAACTTTTGAAAAACTGCAAGCATATTATATTTATCAATTTCAACCTAAATTTTTTTAATGTAAAGATAAAAAATATTTGGAATTTTAAATCATTATCTGTATTTTTGGTAAATACAAAAATATAGCCCTTTGTGGCTGTATTTAAGAAAACTAATCAAAATAATTAATTTATTTAAAAAACTTAAGTTATGGCATTAGACAATTTAATTAAAGTATCGTTTACTGAAGAGGAAATTGGTAAACTAAACAAAAGTATGGAGGAAATAGTAAGTGTATTATCTGGCAAGGTTATAAACCTAACTCCCGAAGAACGCAGACAGTATGGTAGTATTGGCAATAATACTCAATACTGGATAGATAAAGTAGATACATATATGGTGCAAAACCCTAAGCTTGTACCTTTTTATTTGAGTAAAGAAGAATTTGACAAAGACAGGTTGGCTCGTAGTATATTTTTAGATTTGATAAAAAAATCAAATAGTATTTTAGAAAGTATGGAAGATACTGGTATGTTGCTAAGTACCGATATTTATCATAATGCTCTTGCATTTTACCAAAATGTGCGTTTGGCTGCAAATCAGAATGTGCCGGGCAGTACAAGCATTTATGAGGATTTGGCAGCACAGTTTCCTGGTCGTCCTGCATCAGTAACAGGCGAACCTGTTCCCGGCGCAGAAGTTTATATTGAGCAAGAAGACTCCGAAAATAAATAATTAAATATCTTATAAAATATTAAAGCTCCGAAAATCGGAGCTTTTTTTTTGAAAATAGTTAAATTGCAGTAAATAAGGCATAAAAAACCCTATTAGAACCTATAAAAAGTGGTTGAACAAGCTATAAAAAACCCTCCAATAAGCTATAAAAAGTGGTTCTGAACCTGTAAAAACTCGTAAAATACCTATAAAAGGTCTAAATTAAGCAGTAAAAACTGGTTCTGAACCTGTAAAATCTCGTAAAATACCTATAAAAGGTCTAAATTAAGCAGTAAAAAGTGGTTCTGAACCTGTAAAAACTCGTAATAGACTACTTAAAAGTTGGGAATAAGGTGTAAATTATTATCTCTGTTGTTTTCTTAGCTCAATGTTCACGAGATATAGCCTGATAACTATATGATGAAACTTGGCTGTATCACGAAAGTGTAAAACTATATCACGAAAGTGAATAATAACTTCAAACTTCTAAGTTCGTTCTAAAACATTCCGCCCCCACCAACATTAATTTTTTCTATTGCTTATACGGGGTTCAACAATTTCATATCTTTCATTAAATTCATAAAAATTAAATTAATTTTGTGCAATTAATTTATACAATAGTGAATTTATTAAAAAAAATAAGCCTCTCCCTCCTGTTTATTATGCTATTGCATATAGCTTCTGCACAAAAACATACAATTAGCGGATATGTTAGAGACCTTAATTCGGGCGAAGACCTTATTGGAGCAAATGTTTATATTAAAGAACTTTCAAAAGGAACAATTACAAATACTTACGGATTTTATTCTATTACAATTCCTGCCGGCAACTACAGCTTTGCAGTTTCGTTTATTGGATATAAGGATTACACAAAAAAGATTAAATTAGATAAGAATTATAAATTAAATGTTTCAATAGGTGAGAATATTATCACTACAGGAGAAGTAGTTGTAACAGGTGAACGTCCCGAAGATAATATTGAAAGCACACAAATGGGAGCTATAAAATTGCCTGTTGCAAGTATTAAAAAGTTGCCTGCAATTTTTGGCGAAGTAGATATTCTAAAAACTATACAACTACTGCCGGGTGTACAATCGGGTGGAGAAGGTAATGCAGGTTTTTATGTAAGAGGTGGCGGTCCCGATCAAAATCTTATTCTTTTAGACGAAGCTGTAGTTTACAATGCATCGCATTTATTTGGGTTTTTCTCGGTTTTTAACTCCGATGCTGTAAAAGATATTAATTTAATAAAAGGTGGTATGCCTGCACAGTATGGTGGCAGATTATCATCGGTACTTGATATTTCGATGAAAGAAGGCAATATGAAAACTTATCATGTTGATGGCGGAATTGGACTTATAGCTTCAAGATTAACGTTTCAGGGTCCAATTAAAAAAGATACTTCTTCATTTATTATTTCGGGCAGAAGAACATATATAGATATTCTTTCTGAACCTTTTATTAAAAAAACTGCAAAAGCAAAAGGCAGTGGGTATTATTTTTACGATATTAATGCAAAATTTAATTATCGATTTTCTGATAAAGACAGAATATTTTTAAGCGGGTATTATGGTAAAGATGTTTTTAGTTTTGTGAAAAAGAAAGCCGGATTTGCGGTAAATATACCTTGGGGAAATTCTACAGCATCGCTAAGGTGGAATCATTTATTTAACGATAAACTATTTGTAAATACAACTTTTGTTTATAGTGATTATAATTTTGAGTTTCAGGCAGAGCAAGACGATTTTGAAATGATAATGTTTTCGGGTATAAAAGACCTTAATACAAAAATTGACTTTACTTATTTACCACAAATCAGACATAATATTAAATTTGGTATAAATCATATATATCATACTTTCACACCAAGCAGCGCAACAGCAAGAATTGGCGAAACAGAATTTGACACAGGCGATATAATAAAACAATATGCTCACGAAAGTGCAATATATATTAATGATGATTTTGATCTTACCGACCGATTTAAAATTAGTTTTGGCATACGTGGCTCTCATTTTATGCAAGTAGGTCCTTTTACAAGATATGTTCTTGACGATTTTGGCTTACATAAGGATACAATTGTATATGCAGCAGGAGAAAATATTGTAGAATATCAACATTTAGAGCCACGTTTATCTATGCGGTATTCTTTTAATTCAACAACATCAATAAAAGCAGCATATACTCAAAACTATCAGTATATTCATCTTGCGGCTATCTCATCGGTTTCTTTACCTACCGATGTTTGGGTTCCGAGCTCCACTTTGGTTAAACCTCAGTTTGGCACTCAATATGCAATTGGATTTTTCAAAAATCTGTTCGATAATAAATTTGAAACATCAATAGAATTATATTATAAAAACCTTCAAAATCAAATATCATACAAAGAAGGTATGACCCCCGGCGATGATGCAGGAAATAATTCTGATGCTAATTTTACTTTTGGACTTGGAGAATCATACGGAGTAGAATTATTTATTAAAAAGCGAATTGGAAGAACTACCGGCTGGATAGGTTATACAATATCAAAAACAACAAGATTATTCGATGAAATTAATAACGGAATAAGATATCCTGCTAAGTACGACAGAACTCACGATTTGTCTGTAATAGCTACTCACGAAATTAATGACCACTGGTTTGCTTCGTTTATATTTATATACGCAACAGGCAACAGAGCTACAATGACAATAGGCAGATACATGATAGACGGTAGAGTAATTTCAGAATATGGCACACATAACGGATATCGCATGGATGCATACCACAGAGCTGATGTTTCGGTTACTTACGAAAGAAAAAAGAATAAGAAATTTCATTCATCGTGGACATTATCAGTGTATAATCTTTATAATCGCTATAATCCATACTTTATTTATTTCGATACAGAAGGGGATTTATACGACGGCACATTACAAACAAAAGCATTTCAGGTATCTTTATTTCCTATATTACCATCAATAACATGGAATTTTAAATTTTAGTTTTAATTTTGCTTTTCAAAACAATTATTGATGACAAAAAAAATATCTCTTTACTTTTTAAAACAATACATCTTTTGGATGCTTGTGTTTGTTATTGGAAGAGCTGTTTTTATTATTGCAAACTTAAATGAATTAAACAACACAGGTATTGGCGAAATTCTTTTAACATTTTGGTATGCCATTTATCTCGATATTTCTACTGCATGTTACCTAATGGCTTTTCCTTTCCTTTTATTACTTATTCAATCCTTGCTAAATTTTAAAATATTAAATACAATAAATCTCTACTACACCTATTTAATGATATTTGTTTTTGCCGTAATAACTTCAAGCGAAATTGGAATTTATGAAGAATGGGGAACAAAACTAAACTATAAAGCACTTACATATCTCAAACATCCTGACGAAATTGTGCGTACTGCAAAAATATCGGTTATGATTACAGGTATTCTTCTAATAATATTCCAAACCTTTGTTGGCATTTTTCTTTATCGCAAATTTGTACATCTTAAAAAAATTGAAGCTAAAAGAAACTATATATTCTCTGTTGCATTTTTAATAATTATTCCGGCTTTTATGGTTCTTGGTATTAGAGGCGGAATACAAGAAATTCCTGTTAAACAAAGTGATGTTTACTTCTCTAAAAATCATTTTTTAAATAAATCTGCCGTTAATTCAGGTTGGAACCTTATTCATAGTATTTCTAAAAATAAAAAGTACATGAATGAAAATCCTTATAAATATTACAATTATAATGATGCAAAAACACTTGTCAATCAACTTTATTATGTTGAAAAAGACACTACAATAAAAATTTTAACTACTAATAAACCCAACATTGTATTTTTAATACTTGAAAGTTGGTCTGCTGATATTGTGCCTGCATGTGGTGGCGACCTGGGTATTACTCCTCGTTTTGACAAACTTGTTGCCGATGGATTGGTATTTTCAAACATTTATGGAACAGGTGCCAGATCAGATCAGGGAATTCCTGCCATATTAAGTGGGTTTCCTGCTCAACCAACAACATCAATAATAGAACAACCAAATAAGGCAAAGAAACTGCCATGCATATCAAAACAATTTCAGGAAAATGGATATCACACATCTTTTCATTTTGGCGGTCAACTAAATTATGGAAATATTAAAGGATATTTATACGACCACGACTTTGATTTTCTTTTTGAAGAAAAAGATTTTAACAGCAAATTACCAAAAGGACGACTTGGTTATCATGATGAATACCTCTTTGACCAATTTTTAAATGATTTAACCACATTTAAAGAACCTTTTTTGGCTGTTGCATTTACTTTAAGTTCACATTCTCCATACGACCAGCCAATGCCGGAAATCCTACACTGGGGTGACGATGAAAAGGATTACATAAACTCGGCATACTACACCGATAGCTGCATTGGCGATTTTTTCACTAAAGCAAAACAACAAGATTGGTACAAGAACACATTATTTATTATAATTGCAGACCATAGTCATAGCACACCTCGTAGCACAAGTTTTGTTTCTCCTGAATACAAAAAGATACCAATGTTATTTTATGGAAATGTTTTAAAAGATGAATTTAAAGGATCTGTTTACAATAAGATATGCTCACAAACCGATATCCCCTCTACCCTGCTTTCACAATTAGGTATTTCAAAAAAGCAATATACATGGAGCAGAAACTTATTTAACCCAAATATAAAAGAATTTGCATATTACGCTTTTAAAGATGGCGTTGGCTGGGTTGTTGACAGCAACCAGTTTGCTTATAGTCATCAAGACGAAAGATATTATATTAATCGCTTTACTCCTGCCGCCAATAAAGATAGCATAATTAAAGATGGCAAAAGCTATCTGCAAGTTCTGTTTGAAGAATATTTGGATTATTAACTAAAAAGAAGTGCCTAAAATTAAAAATGCCTAAAATGCCTAAAGTTATTTTACTTCGGTCTTCTGACTTCGGTCTTCTAACTCTTTTTATACACTGTCGTGATATAGTTGCACACTGCCGTGATATAGCAATACTGTTTCATCTAATCAACAATTAGTTTCATGCAAACATCAAATTGTTTCATGCGATTACCAAACTGTTTCATATAATCATCAACATATTCCATCCAAAAAAGAACTCGTTCAGAACTACTTTTTACTACTTATTCCCAACTTTTATGTAGTATCTAAGTACTTTTAAGTAGTCTTGATACTACTTTTTACTGCTTATTTCCGACTTTTACTAGTATTTAAGTACTTTTAAGTAGTCCTGATACTACTTTTTACTACTTATTTCCGACTTTTACTAGTATCTAAGTACCTTTTACTAGTATCTAAGTACTTTTTACTAGTATTTAAGTACTTTTAATTAGTCCTGATATTGCTTTTTACTAGTACGTATACTGGTTTTTGTGTCTTATTTACTGCAATTTAACTATTTTCACAAAAAAAAGCCCCGATTTTCGGAGCTTTAATATTTTATAAGATATTTAATTATTTAACGTGAGCTTGGGGATAAGAAAGAAACATAAAAACAATTGTCATTTTGAGTGGATTTTAGGAGTGAAACGGAGAAAATTTGTATCGAAAAATAGAAAATGATTTGTTTTCGATACAAAATTCTTGCAGAATTTCACTCAAACTGACACCAATTTCTTAAATCAAACTCTCGTTATTTATTTTCGGAGTCTTCTTGCTCAATATAAACTTCTGCCCCGGGAACAGGCTCGCCTGTTACTGATGCAGGACGACCAGGAAACTGTGCTGCCAAATCCTCATAAATGCTTGTAGTACCCGGCGCATTCTGATTTGCAGCCAAACGCACATTTTGGTAAAATGCCAATGCATTATGATAAATATCGGTACTTAACAACATACCGGTATCTTCCATACTCTCTTGTATGCTATTTACTATTTTTATAAAATCTAAAAATATACTACGAGCCAACCTGTCTTTGTCAAACTCTTCTTTGCTCAAATAAAAAGGCACAAGCTTTGGGTTTTGTACCATATATGTATCTACTTTATCTATCCAGTTTTGAGTATTATTGCCAATTCTGCCATACTGCCTGCGTTCATCGGGAGTAAGATTTACTACTTTAGGAGCCAAAACTTCTTCTATTTCCGATAAACTTTTTTTTAGTTTACTAATATCTTCTTCTGTAAACGATACTTTAATTAAATTTTCTAATGCCATTGCTTAAGTTTTTTTAATAAATTAATAATTCCGATTAATTTTCTAAATACAGCCACAAAGGGCTATACTCTTGTATTTCTCAAAATTAAAGATAATGATTTAAATTACCAAATATTTTTTTATTAATTCTGCGTTTTTTTGTTCTCCTTTTTTTTGTTACTTTTGCTAAACTAAATACTTATAACTATAAGAGAAATAAAAAACACTACGCATTTTAGCGGAGTGTTATGGGCAAAGCTGAGAAAAACCATACATTAATAAAATTAAAGAAAATGAAAAGAAATCCACTACCAGAAAGCAAATCGTTAACAGGAGATTGGTTTGAACAAGGGTTAAAAGAATTTGAAGACCTAATCAAAGAGAGACTTGTAGATTGTGATGAAAATAGCGACAAGAAAAAGACTAAAAGAAAACTAACGGACAATGATAATCTTTGTGGAGATTGTTGTTTAGAATTTTTCTATTTCTACGATAGTCGTTTGACTCATATTCCAGCATACAAAAATGCAATATGGATTAAGGTTCATAACTTAAATGGTATTAATATTTGGTTGCGAATAGGCTTTAATCAACATGGTAGAAAAAAAGTTGAAGTTTATAGCAAATGTGATTTAGACTGTCTGAACCTTATAAAAGAGAAAACTTATGCATTGTCTCCTGATTTTATAAAAAATGGAATTATTTGGAGAGAACAACATAGAGTTGCCAATGTGTCTTTTTCTGAAATTATAGATAGAATCTGTAAGTTGATTGATTGTTTATGTAACGCAAAATGTAAGTAATTCCTAAAATATAAAGTTCAAATTGTAATAATTAAAACCAATAATAAAAATGAAGAAAATATTCCACTTATTAATTCTTAGCCTTATATCAACAAATATTTTTTCTCAAGTAACATGGGGCTCACAGCAGATAATTTCAACTTCTGCTGATTATGCACGTTCAGTTTACTCATGTGACATTGACGGTGATGGCGATAATGATGTCCTTTCGGCATCTTTATATAATATTGCTTGGTATGTAAATGATGGTAATGGTAACTTTAGTTCTCAACAAATAGTTACAGATGCTATATTAGGTGGGAGGTCTGTATTTGCTTGTGATATAGATGGTGATGGCGATAATGATGTCCTTTCTGCTTCATTTAACGATGATAAAATAGCATGGTATGAAAATACAAATGGGCTTGGGAGTTTTGGAACACAACAAATAATTTCCTCTAGCAGTGATGGTCCTGAATCTGTATTTGCATGTGATTTAGATGGTGACGGCGATAATGATGTCCTTTCTGCTTCAAGTACTGATGGTAATATTGTACGGTATGAAAATACTGATGGACAAGGGAGTTTTGTTGCACACGTAGTTTCATATAATGCCGATGGTGCTGCATCTGTCTTTGCTTGTGATATAGATGGTGATGGTGATAATGATGTTCTTTCAGCCTGTAGTTTTGATGATAAAATAGTATGGTACGAAAATAATGGAAATGGTCAAATTATTTCTAATACAGTAATTTCAACAAATGCCGATGGTGTTAGATCTGTATTTGCATGTGATTTAGATGGTGACGGCGATAATGATGTCGTTTCAGGGGGGGGTGCTGCTAGTACATTTGATATTGGATTATTTGAAAATACTGATGGCTATGGAAGTTTTTTGTTAATAGACGATATTTCTGAAACTGCAAATAATGGATTTGATATATTTTCCTGTGATATAGACGGCGATGGTGATAATGACATATTGTCTGCTTCTTTCTATCAAAATAAAATAAGCTGGCATGAAAATAATGGAAATAGTCAAATTATTTCTAATCAAGTAATTTCAACAAATGCCGATGGTGCTATATCTGTCTTTGCGTGTGATATAGATGGTGATGGTGATAATGATGTTCTTTCCGCCTCTAATTCAGATAATAAAATAGCTTGGTACAGAAATAATACCACACCTCTTATAATTACACAACCAAACAATATAAATATTTGTGAAAATAATAATACATTATTTATCATAGAAGCTAATTATATAACAAATTTTCAATGGCAAGTTGATACTGGGAGTGGATTTATAAATATTTTGGGAAATAGTATCTATAGTAATGCAACAGAAGATACTTTAAATATTTCAAATGCAACATATTCAATGAACGGATATCAATATCGTTGTCTTGCATTTAATAATAACGATACATCTTTTTCTAGTATTGCTTTATTGTCCATTAATCCAACATATTACAGCACAGCTAATGAATCAGTCTGCAATGAAGATAGTATACTATGGCAAGGTACATATTACAACGCAATTGGACAATATTTTGAAAATTACCAGACTTTAAATTCATGTGATAGTATTTATGAATTGAATTTGAATATAATTGTTGTAAATACTGCTGTTTCTCAAACTGACACAATTTTAACAGCAAATACAACAGGAGCATCATATCAGTGGTTAGATTGTGATAATTCTTTTTCAATAATAACAGGAGAGACAAACCAGTTGTTTACAGCAACTGCTAATGGAAATTATGCAGTAGAAATAACAGAAAATGGATGTACAGATACGTCTTTTTGTTATAGCGTAACTTCTGTTGGTGTTTTTGAATATTCTTCAAATTCATATATTTCAATTTATCCCAACCCAACAACAGGAAAAATAACAATACAGGCAAAGTGCATAGAGAAAATAGAGATTATGAATATACAGGGAAAACAAATATATATTGGTATTAAAAACGAAATAGATTTAAGTAATGAGCCAAAAGGTATCTATATTATAAAAGTAACAACAAAAAAAGGTGTAGCAGTTGGAAAAGTTGTTTTGGAGTAAGTTTATGTTATAACCACAATGGCGCTAATTTGTAATCAGTACCCTGGGATATTTGGCTTATTAGCTAAAAAAGAATCTAAGTTTGCATGCCTCCACATACATTTAATACTTGCCCTGTAACATAAGTAGATAGATTAGAACCGAAAAACACACATGCATTAGCAACATCAAGAGGTAAACCTACCCTGCTACCGCCAGAATCCTTTCTGGTGGTAAGGAAAAGAAGAGAAATGATTAAGCTTAAATAGAAAATTAGACCACACGAAAGGATTTGTGCTGGAGCGGAGGTAAGTAGCACCGAAGCATATTTTATTAATGACCTTGACAACCTGCAGGAAGAAATACAGCGATACCACCCGATAATATAAAATAAATAAACAATAAAACTTGTTTTTTGTAACTAAATACAGTTACTTTGCGTTATGTCTAAAAAGGATAAACTTATTGAACGTTTCTTGAAAATGCCAAAAGACTTCCATTTTAATGAAATGGTAAAGTTGTTAGGTTATTTTGATTTTAGCCTTGTAAAGAAAGGAAAAACATCAGGTTCAAGAGTGAAATTTGAAAACTCAGCAGGAGTTCCTATTTTACTTCATAAACCACATCCAGATGGAATTATGAAAATGTATCAATTAAAACAAGTAAAAGAAAAATTAAAATTATGAAATATCTTGATTACAAAGGTTACACAGGCAGTATAGAGTATAGTGAAGAAGATAACTTGCTTTATGGAAAAGTATTAGGAATACAAGGACTTATCTCTTATGAAGGACTTACGGGAAAGGATTTAGAAGCAGATTTTAAAGAATCTATTAATGTTTATTTCGCTGATTGTAAAGCAAACAATACAAGCCCTGAAAAACCATTTAAAGGAAGTTTTAATGTTAGAATATCAGCAAAACTTCATCAAAGAGCAGCCTTATTAGCAATGGAAGCAAAAATATCATTAAATAATTTTGTAGCAGAATCAATCCGTTCAAGGGTGATAAGAGAGGCTAATTAATAAAAGCCCCACAGCAAACAAAATCCAGTTTTTTGCAGAAAAAGCAAAAAGCCCCCAATATCGCAAGTTTGCCCCCGCTACCGCCAGAATCCTTTCTGGTGGTAAGGAAAAGAAGAGAAATGATTAAGCTTAAATAGAAAAAAAAGTGAACAAATAGCAAACTCTAAGTTTGCATGCCTCCACACACATTCAATACTTGCCCTGTAACATAAGCAGATAGATTAGAACCGAAAAATACACATGCATTAGCAACATCAAGAGGCAAACCTACCCTTTTAAGTGGAATTTTTGCTGCCCATTCTTCAATAACTTCCTCTGGTAAACTTGCTGTCATCTCTGTTTGAATAAATCCCGGAGCGATTGCATTACAACGAATATTTCTTCCCCCAAGTTCTTTAGCAATTGATTTACTAAATCCAATAATACCTGCTTTAGAAGCAGAATAGTTTACCTGACCGGCATTACCACCAACCCCAACAACAGAACTAATATTAACAATTGAACCTGCTCGTTGTTTCATCATTGTTTTTAATACAGCTTTTGTAAGATTAAATACCGATTTTAAATTAATCTTAATTACAATATCCCATTGCTCTTCTGTCATTCTCATTAGCAAACTATCTCTTGTAATTCCCGCATTATTAATCAATATATCTACTGTTTCAAAATCTTCTAATATTTTTTCAACTACTGCTTGTGAGTTATCAAAATTACTTGCATCAGAAACATATCCCTTTGCTTTCACACCAAGTGCATTTAATTCTTTTTCAGTATTTTTAAAATTATCATCTTCTACAATATCTGTAAATGCAATATTCGCACCTTCTTCTGCGTACCTTATTGCTATTGATTTACCTATGCCTCTGGCAGCACCTGTAATTATTGCTGTTTTTCCTTCTAGTATTTTCATCTGTTTATAATTTAGTTGTCAATTAAAACAAAAGTACAAAATCACATTAACTATACCAAAATTACTTAAAATATTAAGCTCCCAAGCTAGCTACCATAACCGCCTTAATAGTGTGAACGCGGTTTTCAGCTTCATCAAAAACTATTGATGCTTCACTTTCAAAAACTTCTTCTGTAACTTCCATTCCATCAATTCCAAATTTTTGAAACATCTCCTCTCCTACATGTGTATCTCTATTATGAAATGCAGGTAAACAGTGCATATATTTCACATCAGGATTACCCGTTGCATCCATTGCAGCTTTATTCACCTGATATGGAGTAAGAAGCTCAATTCTTTTCTTCCATACTTCGTCAGGTTCTCCCATTGAAACCCAAACATCAGAATATAAGAAATCACATCCTTTAACACCTTCTGCTACATTGTCGGTAACAGTAATTTTTGCTCCTGTTTCTTTTGCTATTTCCAATGCTTGTTTAAGTAATTTCTCATCCGGTTGTACACTTTTTGGTGCTACAGAACGAAAATCCATTCCCATTTTTGCAGCGCCTATAAGCAATGAGTTACCCACGTTATTCTGTGCATCACCCATGAATGCAAATTTTATTTGGCTCAATGGTTTATCGCTATGTTCCATCATAGTTAAAAAATCAGCAAGAATTTGTGTAGGATGATATTCGGTTGTTAAACCATTCCATACCGGAACACCTGCATGTTCTCCTAATTCTTCAACAATATCTTGTCCAAATCCACGATATTCAATACCGTCATACATTCTTCCAAGAACTCTTGCAGTATCTTTCATCGTTTCCTTTTTACCAATTTGCGAACCCGATGGACCTAAATAAGTAACATGTGCACCTTGATCATAACAAGCAACTTCAAAAGCACATCTTGTACGTGTTGATGCTTTTTCAAAAATTAAAGCAATGTTTTTGCCTTCTAATTTTTGTTGTTCTATTCCTGCATATTTTGCTTTTTTAAGATCCATTGAAAGATCTAATAAAAATTTCATTTCTTTTGGAGTAAAATCCAATAACTTTAAAAAGTTTCGGTTTCTTAAATTATAAGCCATAATAAGTTAAATTTATTGTTAAAAATTAATTCAATACTATTCTTGTTCCTGCATCAGGATTATGTAATTGTTTTGCTTCTGTAATAATACATTCTTTTCCTCCATTCTCTACATATTGAATGGCAGCACGTATTTTCGGAGCCATACTTCCTTCTGTGAATTGCCCTTCTTCCAAATATTTTTTTGCTTCTGCAATAGTAATTTTACCAAGTCTCACTTCATCAGGAGTATTAAAGTTAATGCATACATTTGGAACATCTGTTAATATATAAAATTCATCGGCATTAATTTGTGTAGCCAATAATGAACTTGCTAAATCTTTATCAATAACTGCATCTATACCTTGAAGTTTCTTAGGCTCAATATAGAATACCGGAATTCCGCCTCCTCCAACAGTAACAACAATTGCTCCTTCTCTAGCTAATCTTTCAATTGATTTTCTGTTTCCAATTCTGTTAGGTTTTGGTGATGCAACAACTTTTCTCCACCCGTTTCCTTTTGGGTCTTTTGCATAAACGGCTTTATCTCCTTTCTCTTTCATTTTCTCAACTTCTTCTTCGCTATAATAAGGACCAATTGGTTTTGTTGGATTTTGAAATGCAGAGTCATCTTTATCAACTAAGACTTGAGTAACCAATGTAATAATATCTTTTTCATATCCATGTTTTTCAAGAACATTTCTAAACTGCTGCTCAATGATATAGCCTATAAATCCCTGAGAATAAGCACCTGCAATATCCAATGGCATATTAGCCAAATTATACATTTTAACACCTGCATCATTTCTTAATAAAATATTGCCAACTTGTGGCCCGTTTCCATGACCAATTACTATATTATAATCTCTTTCAATAAGAGGAATAAGATTTTCACAAGTTTCACTTACATTAGCCTCCTGTTCGTCAATAGTTCCTTTTTGACCGGCTTTTAATAAAGCATTTCCACCAAATGCTACAACTGCTAATTTCTTCATAATTTTTATGTTTTAGATTTTGGAATGTCAAAAATATAATTTTTTATTTATTTTCGATACTATTTTTGCATATATAATAATGTATATTTAGAAGTTTTATTGTAAAGATATTAAAAACAAGTTTATACTTTTGCAAGTGTAGAATATTTAATCTGAATTATGGCAAACAATAAAGAGCTTTTTAATAAATATGTAGCCCAAACCAAACATTCAATATTTAATTTAGATATTGAAAAAGCTGAAGGAATTTATGTTTACGATACTTCCGGCAAAAAATATATTGACATGATATCCGGAATCTCAGTAAATAATTTAGGTCACAATCATCCAAATATTATAAAAGCAATAAAATCTCAAGCCGATAAATATCTACATGCTATGGTCTACGGCGAGTTTATACAAACGCCACAAATTAATCTTGCTAAATTGTTATCTGATAATTTACCTGAAAACTTATCGGTAAGTTTTTTTGTAAACAGCGGTAGCGAAGCTATAGATGGAGCAATTAAACTTGCTAAAAAATATAATGGTAAATCAGAAATTATTGCTTGTAAAAATTCATATCATGGCAGCACACTTGGTGCAACAAGCTTAAGCGATAACAAATATAATATTTATTTCAGACCTTTAATACCTGATATAAAATTTATTGAATTCAACAATTTTAATGATATTGAAAAAATAACAGAAAAAACATCCTGTCTTATAATTGAACCTATACAAGCTGCAGCAGGAATTATAATGCCCGAAAAGAATTATTTATCTAAATTAAAACAAAGATGTATTGAAACCGGAACTCTTCTAATTTTTGACGAAGTTCAAACAGCAGGAGGGAGAACAGGAAAACTTTTTGCATTTGAGCACTTTGATGTAAAACCTGACATTTTAGTTTTAGCAAAAAGTATTGGTGGAGGAATGCCTCTCGGTATATTTATTTCATCGAAAAAAATCATGGATAGTCTTAACGATAAACATCCGCTTTTAGGTCATGCTACAACTTTCGGCGGCCACCCTGTTTCTTGTGCTGCTTCATTTGCAATGCTAAAAACTTTATTAAACAAGAATATTCTTGATACCGTTAAAGAAAAACGAAAAACGATTTTTGAAAATTTAATTCATCCAAAAATAAAAGAAATAAGGGGCATAGGTCTTTTTATTGCTCTTGAATTTAATGACGAAAAATTAGCTAAAAACATTATTAAGAATGGATTAAAAAATGGAGTAATTTTAAACTCTTTCTTGTTTAATGATACATCTATCTTTATAGCCCCGCCTTTAACTATAAAAAATGAAGAACTTGAAACAGCTTGTGAATTAATAAAAAAAACAATAAATAAAACATAATTTTAGAAATTTTTAATTAATAACTTTTTTAATAAAATAAATTTCTTATTTTTGTCATTTATAATTTACTTCATACAAAAGATATATAATTAATAATGAGGTTAAAACATTTAGTTTTATTATTTATAGTTGCATTTGTAATTAACTCTTGTGATATTGAGTTAGGTGGGAAATTTGACGAGGGTATTATTGAATATGACCTGAAGTATCTTGAAGATGAGAATAAAAACCCAATTATAAGTCTTTTGCCCACAACAATGAGTTTCCAATTTAAAGATAATAATTGCATTCAAAGTGTAGAAGGTTGGATGGGTATTTTTAAAATGGGTGGAATTTATAATAATGACGAGCAAGTAACAACAGCTTTTCTAAAAATTATGGCTGATAAATATATTTATCAGGGAAGTTCTGCATTCGGGTACAACGAATATCCTGACATGAAAATTGAATTTACTGATGAAACTAAGGAAATTGCAGGCTTTATATGTAAAAAAGTAAACATTACGGTTCCTGATAGTGAAATAGGAAATTTTTACGTTTATTATACAGATAAAATAAGCTTAGAAAATGCCAACTTATTTAATCCTTTTAAAGAAATTCCCGGTGTACTTTTAGAATTTCAATACGAAATGTTTGATATAACAACCAGTTTAACAGCAACCAGAGTTGAGAAAATTGAAATAACAGATGAAGTTTTTGAAGTACCTGTTGGATTCAAAATAGTATCAAAAGAAGAAATGGAAGAAGTAATTAATAATTTAATGTAATCTAATAATCCTTTCTTAATTTATAAAAACACTCAATTATGAAAAAAATCATTAAAACATTAACATTTTTAGCTATAATTTTATCAGCAACTTTTATCAGTAATGCTCAAGGTACTTTTAAAGGAACTATAAAGTATAAAATATCAGCCGAAGGAAGAGAATTAAGTGCACAAGAAAAAGCACAAATGCCTTCAGAACAAATTATATATTTTAGGAATCCTTATTCCAAAGCCGATAATATTTCTGCCATGGGAGGTACAAGTTCTATTTCAAATTCTGAAACAGGCGAAATAATTATCTTAATTGATATGATGGGGCAAAAAATAGCATTTAAAGGTGAAAAAAATGATACAACTGAAGAAAAAGAAATAGATCCAGTTGTTAAAGACCTTGAAGAATCAAAAACTATTTTAGGTTATAAATGTAAGAAATATGAAATTATTATTGAAGGTGGAACAAAAATGGAAGCGTATATAACTGAAGATATTGATGCAGAAGATCCATTGCTTTCTAACTTTAAAAATATTAAAGGTTTTATGTTAGAATATTCTTCAACTAACGAAGCAGATGAAGACCTTATTTTAAATTATGTTGCAACCGAAGTTAAAAAAGGAAAAATTAAAAAATCAGTATTTAAAATTCCTACCGGCTATGAGGTAAAAACATTAGAAGATCTTAAAAATATGATGGGAGGTTAATTGTAAATAACTCCGTTCATAAAAAATCCTCCAAAAGAGGATTTTTTTTTATATATTAACTATATTTCTGCCCTTATAATTATTGTATTTCATAATGTCGAAGAAAAAGAAAAACAGAAAAAAAAATAATCCCTTAAGCCCGATTATATCATTTTTCAAAAATGAAAGATTTAAATATAGCTTGGGAGCTCTAATGCTTTTCTTTGCAATATTTTTATTTATTGCCTTTATCTCATATTTATTTACATGGCAAATAGATCAAAGTAAACTTGATATAAATTGGTCTAAATTAGTTTTTAATTCTGATATTGCTGTAGATAACTGGGCAGGAAAAACAGGTGCATTATTATCTCACAAATTTATTCACAAATGGTTTGGATTTGCATCTTTTTCAATAATATTCATTCTAACAATTCTGGGATTTCGCTTATGGAAGATCAGATTATTATCACTTCGCAGATCTCTTAAATTTGCTATTTTAATTACTATTTGGTTATCTTTTACTTTTGGATATTTATTTGGTCAAAAATATTTTTTCCTTGGTGGTGCTCATGGTTATTTTCTAAGCAATTGGTTTAAATCATTTGCCGGTAATATTGGCACAATACTTACTATAATAATAACACTTTTTGTTTTTATTATTTTTTCATTTGAAAACTCTCTTGAGTGGTTTAAAAATATATTTAAAGGAAAAGATAAAGACATTCTATTTGAAAATAGCACAAATGACGATGAAATAAGTAAAGAAGTTGAATTTGAGCTTAATGACATCCCAGATAAAGATAAAGATAAAGACAAAAACGAAGATGAAGACAACAATGAAATAGGTTTTGAAACAATTATCACAAATAATAATGAAGATACAGGCACAGAAGAGAAAAAAGATAATGATGATGAAATTGAAATGATTGTTGAAGAAGGAACTGAAGATGAAAAGGCAAATAAAATTGAAAACAAACCCATTGGAGATTTTGACCCAACTTTAGATCTTTCTTTATATAAACTCCCTCCTGTCGATTTATTAAGAGATCATAAATCTGCAAATTCTGAAGTTTCTGATGAAGAACTAAAAGCAAATAAAGATAAAATCATTGAAACTTTAATGAATTATAAAATTAAAATTGATAAAATTAGAGCGACAATTGGACCTACTATTACACTATATGAGATTGTTCCTGCCCCTGGAGTTAGAATTTCTAAAATAAAAAATCTTGAAGATGATATAGCACTAAGTTTATCTGCATTAGGAATTAGAATAATTGCTCCAATACCGGGAAGAGGTACAATTGGGATTGAAGTTCCAAATATAAATCCCGAAATAGTTTCAATGAAATCAATTATTACTTCCAAAAAATTTCAAGAATCAAATGATGATATTCCTGTAGTTTTAGGAAAAACTATATCAAATGAGGTATTTACTTTCGATCTTGCCAAAATGCCTCATTTACTTGTTGCCGGTGCTACAGGACAAGGAAAATCTGTAGGATTAAATGCTATTATTGCTTCATTATTATACAAAAAACACCCTGCAAACTTAAAGTTTGTAATGATTGACCCTAAAAAAGTAGAACTAACATTATATTCAAGAATTGAAAAACATTTTTTAGCAAAACTACCGGATGAAGAAGATGCAATAATTACTGATATTAATAAAGTTGTTCCAACACTTAGCTCTCTCACAAAAGAGATGGAAGAAAGATACGATCTGTTAAAAAAATCGCAATTAAGAAATATTAAAGAATACAATGAACGCTTCATAAAACGAAAACTTAATCCTAATAATGGTCACAGATACATGCCATATATTATTGTAATTATTGATGAATTTGCTGACCTTATTATGACTGCCGGCAAAACAGTTGAAGTGCCTATTGCAAGAATAGCACAACTTGCCAGAGCCGTTGGGATACATTTAATAATTGCCACTCAAAGACCATCTGCAAACATTATTACAGGGATGATAAAAGCCAATTTCCCCGCAAGATTAGCTTTTAAAGTTGTTTCTGCTATTGATAGTCGTACAATTCTTGACAGCTCAGGTGCAAATCAACTTATTGGTAGAGGTGATATGCTGTTTTCTGTAGGTAGCACAGTAACACGTGTACAGTGTGCATTTATTGATACTCCCGAAGTTGAAAATATCTGTGAATTTATTTCAAAACAACAAGGACCAATGGAAGCAATGAGTTTACCGGAGCCAGACGTTGAAACATCGGATAAAAATGGGAATGTTGACCTTTCAAAACGTGATGCACTTTTTGATGATGCTGCACGAGTTGTTGTTATGCACCAACAGGGATCAACTTCATTGATACAAAGAAAACTTGCAATAGGGTATAATCGTTCAGGTAGAATTATTGACCAATTAGAGGCTGCCAATATAGTTGGACCTTTTGAAGGCAGTAAAGCCAGGAAAGTATTAATACCTGACGAAAATACTTTGGAACAATTTTTGAATACTCTTGAATAAATATTTATTATTATGAAAAAAACAGCTTTAATATTTACTATTGTGTTATTTGTTTTTACAGCATCTGCACAAGATCAAAAAGCAAAAGCAATACTTGATAAAGTTTCTGCAAAAGCTAAAACATTTAAAACAATATATGCTGAATTTACATTTACTTTAGATAATCAGCAAGAAGATATTTCTGAAACATATTCAGGTAAATTATGGTCAAAAGGCAAAAAATACAAACTTGAGCTTATGGGAGTAATAACTTACTTTGATGGGGTAACGATCTGGACCTATATGAAAGATGCCGAAGAGGTAAATATTTCGGAATTTGACGAAGATGATGACGAAGCATTAAACCCTGCAAACATATGGACTATGCACGAAACAGGATTTAAATATTACTATAAACAAGAAAAATTTGAAGCCAATAGACCTTTGCAATACGTTGACCTTATTCCTAAAGACCTTGAAAGTGAATATTCAAGAATAAGACTTAAAATAGACAAATCTAAAAATATGGTTTATTCTATGAAAAGGTATGGAAAAGATGGCAACATTTATACAATAAAAGTAAAAAAATACGATACAAATAAACCCTACACCGACTCTATGTTTAAATTTAATAAAACAAAATTTCCCGGTGTCGAAATAAATGATTTGAGATAAATCTAAGATATTATTGAATTTTCACACCGTTAATATTGTTCTGATTTTACTATTATTATTTAATAAAAATACTAAAATCATTTTACAATATAATTAGATATACTACATTTGCGGCAATATGCAAAAACAAACATTATTAGGACGATTTTTAATTTGGCGTGCAAAACATATCAGCAACAAACAATTTATTATGATATTAAGTATCTTAATAGGTTTAAGTGCCGGTATTGGAGCTTTTATAATTAAAAAATTTGTTCATCTAATTCATCTTTTGCTAACCAGTGGTTTTAGCGAAAATTACCATACTTATCTTTATTTTGTTTATCCTACAATAGGAATATTATTAGTTATTATTTTTATAAAACTTATACTTAAACAACGTGTAGAACATGGAATTCCAAGTGTTCTTTATGCAATTTCAAAAAATAATGGCAGAATAAAAAGGCATAATATTTTTTCATCAATTATCACAAGTGCTCTAACTGTTGGATTTGGTGGTTCTGTTGGTCTTGAAGGCCCAACGGTTGCAACTGGAGCAGCTATTGGATCTAATATTGGAAGAATATTTCGTTTAAACTATAGGCAAATAATTTTAATGCTTGGTTGTGCAAGTGCTGGTGCCATGGCAGCAATTTTTAAAGCTCCAATTGCTGCAATTGTGTTTGCTCTTGAAGTTATAATGCTGGATCTTACAATGGCTTCACTTGTACCCCTGTTATTAGCATCTGTTTCTGCTGCATTAACATCTTATTTATTACTAGGTCAAGATGTTTTATATCCTTTTAAATTAGTTGAAACATTTCAAATAAGTGATGTTCCGTTTTATATATTGCTTGGTGTTTTTACAGGCTTTATTTCTCTGTATTTTACCAGAATGTATATGTTCGTTGAAAAAATATTTGATAATATTAAAAAATGGTATTCAAAATTAATCATCGGAGGTTTAATACTTGGAATATTAATTTTCTTTCTTCCATCTCTTTATGGTGAAGGCTATGATGCTATAAAGTCAAATTTGGATGGCGATTACAGCCATTTATTTAGCAATAGTTTTTTTAGCGCTTATAGTAACGAATTTTTAATGATTGTAGTTTTCTTCATTTTGATAATACTGTTTAAAGTAATTGCGACAGCTGTTACATTTGGTAGTGGAGGTGTTGGAGGAGTTTTTGCTCCCTCATTATTTTTAGGGTCAAGCGCAGGTTTGTTTTTTGCCAAAATATTTAATTATTTTGGTGCCAATATTAACCCAAGAAATTTTGCACTGGTTGGAATGGCAGGTTTAATTGCGGGTGTAATTCATGCCCCATTGACAGCAATTTTCCTTATTGCAGAAACAACAGGTGGGTATCAATTATTTTTACCATTAATGATTACTGCAACTATATCGTATGCCACAATAAAAATATTTGAGAGCAATTCAGTTTATACAATTCAGTTGGCAAAACGAGGAGAATTAATGACACATCATAAAGATAAAAATGTTTTATCTATGATGAAAGTGAAAAAATTAATTGAAACTAATTTTAAAACCATAAATTCAGATGCTACTTTAGGCGATTTAGTACTTGTTATATCAAAATCAAGTAGAAATATTTATCCTGTTATTGACAATGAAAATAATTTACTCGGAATTGTTTTCCTTGACCATATAAGGCACATTATGTTTAAACAAGATATGTACGATAAAATATATGTTCGTGATTTAATGTATATGCCAACTCCGGTAATTTCTCCCGAAGAATCGATGGAAGATGTTGCTAAAAAGTTTCAAAACTCAGAAAACTTTAATTTACCGGTAGTACAAAATGGCAAATATATTGGCTTTGTTTCTCGTGCAAACGTATTTTCATCGTACAGAAAATTATTAAAAGAATTTTCAGAAGACTAAATAATAATATGTTTGTCGGTTGCTATTTTATAATGATTTTGCTTATCTTTAAAAGTTCTTGTTAATCACTTTAAACTATACAAAATGGCTCGTATAAAATTATCAAAAAACTTTTATCTAGATGAATACGTTCCTAAAGACTTATACGATAAGTTCTCTAATAAAACTCATATTTTAACCGGTTTAATTGATAAAAGACTAATTGAATCTGATCAGGCATTAAGAGATCATTTTGGTCCCGTCAACATAAACACATGGTATGCAGGGGGCGATAGAATGTGGTCAGGATTAAGAACATCGGATAGCAGTTATTTTTCACAAACATCACAACATACTTATGGAAGAGCATCTGATAAAATATTTAAAAACGCTACAGCACAAGAAGTAAGAGAATACATTAAAAAATACTGGCAAAAACTTGGTGTAAAATGTATAGAAGAAAACGTTAGTTGGGTACATTCTGATATTAGATTTATAAAAAAGCAAAAAGAACTTTTAATTGTATATCCATAAACACCTCCCAACAATTAAAGCAATCTATAAAACAGGTCGTTATGCATTATTTTTTCTCCATGCCAAAATCGTATTCCAAACTTTTCAAATTATATGTTTAAAAAATTATAAAATATTTGCTTTATAAATCATAAAATGCTTTAATTTTACATTATTACAAAAAATAAAATAAATTAATGTGTATTTTCGTAAAATCACTTGGAATTCAAATACTTATTAAATCATGACTAAAAATATAAAAGTAGTAGAATTAGAAGATGTTGTAGTAAAATTTGCCGGCGATTCCGGTGATGGCATGCAATTTTCAGGAACTCAGTTTTCCGATACTTCAGCATCTTTAGGAAATGACCTTTCAACTTTTCCTGATTTTCCATCAGAAATTAGAGCTCCGCAAGGAACAATTGCAGGTGTTTCCGGTTTCACAGTACACATTGGACATAAAGATGTTCATACATCAGGTGATCAGGCTGATGTATTGGTAGCCATGAACCCTGCCGCACTTAAAGCAAATATGAAATGGGTAAAAGATGGAGCAACAATAATTATTGATATTGATAATTTCGATAATAAGCATTATAAAAAAGCAGGCTATATTGAAGACCCACTTCATGAAGGTTTACTTAAGGGCTATAATCTTATAAAACCTCCAATAACAAATTTGACAAGATCAACATTAAAAAACTCGGGATTAGATAATAAAACAATAGACAAAACAAAAAATCAATTTGTTGTAGGTATCTTATTTTGGTTATTTAATAGAGATTTAAAAAGAGGAGAACAATTTATTAAAGATAAATTCAAAGGCAAAGATGATATAATAGCTGCAAATATTAAAGTACTAAATGAAGGCTATAATTATGCAGAAACTGTTGAAGCATTAAATACAACTTATTTTGTAAATCCTGCAAAAAAGTATAAAGGTAAATTTAGAAATATTACAGGAAATATTGCTACTGCATGGGGACTTATTGCTGCTGCCGAAAAATCTAAACTTCCATTATTTTTAGGATCATACCCAATAACTCCTGCATCTGAAATTTTACAAGAGCTTTCACATCATAAAAATCTCGGTGTAAAAACATTTCAGGCCGAAGATGAGATTGCCGGTGTTTGCTCTGCTATTGGAGCCAGTTTTGCAGGAAATTTAGCTGTTACATCAACTTCTGGACCTGGCCTTGCATTAAAAAGCGAAGCAATTGGTTTAGCCGTTATGACAGAATTACCTATTGTTGTTATAAATGTTCAAAGAGGCGGACCTTCAACAGGTTTACCTACAAAACCAGAGCAATCTGACTTAATGCAAGCTTTATATGGCAGAAGCGGAGAAAGTCCGTGTATTGTTATTGCTGCAACTACTCCTGCCGATTGTTTTAATTATGCCTATGAAGCTTCAAAATTAGCTTTAGAACACATGACACCTGTTATATTGCTAACTGATGGTTTGTTGGCTAATAGTTCAGAATTATGGCCAATTCCAAAAATGGCAGATATGCCTGAAATTAAGCCAAGATTTGTAAAAGATAATAATGAAAATTATCAACCTTATGTTAGGGATGAAAAAACTTTAGCAAGATTTTGGGCAATACCTGGTCAGAAAGGATTAAGACATAAAATTGGTGGACTTGAAAAAGAAAATATTACAGGCGATGTATCTAACGACCCTATTAACCATCAGGAAATGGTAATCATAAGAGAAGAAAAAGTTCAACGAGTTGCTAGAAATTTACCAGATCAAATAATGGACGGTGAACCTTCAGGCGATTTACTGGTAATTGGATGGGGTGGTACATATGGAGCTTTACTTTCTGCTGTTAAAGATTTACAGGAAAATGATAAAAAAATTAGTTTAGCTCAGTTTAATTATATAAAACCTCTACCAAAAAATACAGAGGAAATACTTAAGAATTTTAAGAAAATAATTGTGTGTGAATTAAATCTAGGACAATTTGCTAATTATTTACGTTCACAATTTCCTAAATTTGAATACATGCAATATAATAAAATACAAGGACTGCCATTTATGATTGCTGAATTAAAAAATAAATTTAACGAAATTTTGGAGGATATTTAAAATGGAACATTCACAAGTTACAGCAAAAGATTATAAAGTTACAAATCCTGTAAAATGGTGTGCAGGTTGTGGTAATTTTTCAATATTAAGCGCTATACAAGATGTTTTGCCTGAAACAGGTATTGAAAAAGAAAAAGTTGTGTCGGTTTCAGGAATTGGATGCTCTTCCAGATTTCCATATTACATGAACACCTATGGTTTTCATAGCCTTCATGGAAGAGGATCAGCAATTGCTTCAGGTGTTAAATTAGCAAATCCTAAATTAAGTGTATGGCAAGTTACCGGTGATGGTGATTCAATGGCAATTGGCGGAAATCATTTTATTCATTTAATTAGAAGAAATATCAATATAAATGTTGTTATTTTTAACAATAAGATCTATGGCTTAACCAAGGGACAATATTCTCCCACAACACCCAAAGGAAGTATAACAAAAACATCGCCAGAAGGAACAATTGAAAATCCATTCAACCCCGGTGAACTTACTATGGGCGCACAAGGAACTTTCTTTGCACGAATGGTTGATACAAATCCTAAAATGATGAAAAAAGTATTGAAGGAAGCTGCAGACCATAAAGGAACATCAATTGTTGAAGTTTTACAAAATTGTGTTATTTTCAGTAATAAAATACATCAAGAAATTACTGGTAAAGATGTACGCGACGATAACCAAATATTTTTGGAACACGGAAAACCAATGTTATTTGGAAAAGAAAAAGAAAAAGGATTAATTTTAGATAATAATCGTTTAAAAGTTGTGAAAATTGGTGAAAACGGAATAACTGAAAATGATATATTAATTCACGATACTAAAACAGATTGCCCTAATGTGCATTTTATGTTATCGAGAATGACATTGCCTGAATTTCCTGTAGCAATGGGAGTTATTAGAGCTTACGATTGCACGGTTTACGAATCATTGCTTAACGACCAGATTATAAAGGCAAAAGAAAACTCTGATATTAAAAATGTTGATGACCTGTTAAATAGCGGAGACGTTTTTGAGATATAACTTGTTAATAAAACAAATAAAGGCAAAAACTTTTTATAACATACTAAATATGGGTGTTAAAACAACTTTGAACACCTGAAACTACTAAATATCAAAGTCAATTACTTCTTTTTCATTATTAAGTTCAAGAAGTTTGCCATCTTCACACTTTAAAGTTCTTGCAGGAAATTTTTTCAGTAAAGTATAATTATGTGTGGCCATAAATACAGCTCTGCCGTTTTTGCTTATATTAATAAGATGCTTCATAATTGTATCTGCACTTTCTATATCAAGATTTCCTGTTGGTTCATCGGCAAGTATAATATCGGGGTCATTCAATAAAGCTCTTGCAATAACAACACGTTGTTGCTCACCCCCCGATAATTGATGAGGCATCTTATAAATTTTATCTTCCAGTTCCGTTTTTTCCAGAACATCTTTAATTCTTTGTTCTATTTCACTCTTATTTTTCCAACCTGTTGCTTTTAATACAAAATGTAAATTATCGTGTACATTTCTATCTGTCAATAGTTGAAAATCCTGAAAAACAATTCCTATTTTACGTCTTAAAAACGGGACCTGTTTTTTTCTGATATTTTTCATATCATATCCTACAACTTCAGCCTTACCCTGCAACACAGGAAGTTCGGAATACAATGTTTTTAACAAACTCGATTTACCGCTCCCAACCTTTCCAATTAAATATACAAATTCGCCTTTTGTAATATCAAGATCTACATTTGAGAGAATTAAATTATCCTGCTGAAATACAGAAACATCATCTAGTTTAATAATATTATCAAGTGTCATTGAAATAGAATTAATTAACAGAAATATACTCTTTACAAAAGTATAAATATATAGTATAAAAACCCTAAATTTAAAAACAAGAAATTAACAAACAATTGTTAATTAAAAGATTTATATGCCGAATCTAACATAGGGATAATGAGTATTTTTAATCTTTTAAATATAATAATCAAGAATTAAATTTATGAGAAAAAAAGAACTGTTATTAATATTATTAATAGCAATTTATTCCTCTGTTTTTACTCAAAAAACTGCAATTTACACGCATCAGTATAAGGCATATAACAATGCTTTAGAATTGTTTAACAAACAAAAGTATGGTGTTGCTCAAAAAATGTTTGAGAAAGTTATCAGTACTTACAAAAATGAAAATACTGATATTAAAACAGATGCTGAATATTTTTCTGCTATTTGTGCTATTGAATTATTTAACTCAGATGCTGAGTATTTGATCTCAAAATTCATTATAAAACACCCAGAAAGCCCACGAATAAAATCAGCCTACTTTCAAATGGGTAAATATCAATACAGAAAAAAAAGATACAAAAAAGCTATTAAATGGTTTAATAATGTAGACACTTATGATTTAGATAATGAACAGCTCGCTGAATATAATTTTAAAATTGCTTATAGTTATTTTATAAGTCAAAATTATGAAAAAGCAAATAACTTTTTTTATGAATTAAAAGATATTGAAACTAAATATACTATACCCGCAATTTACTACTATGCTCATATTGCCTATATAAACAAAAATTACGAGACTGCATTACAGGGATTTATAAAATTGCAAGACAATGAATTGTTTGCTCCAATAGTTCCATATTATATTACTCAGGTTTACTATTTACAGAAAAAATATAATGAAATAATTGACTATGCACCTCCCTTATTAAACTCAGCAACAACAAAACGAGCACCAGAAATTGCGAGAATTATTGGTGAAGCATACTTTCGCACACAAAAGTATGAAGAAGCAATTCCATATCTTGAAATATATAAAGATAAATCTAAGTATTTTAACAGAGAAGATATTTACCAGTTAGGCTATGCTTACTATAAAACAAATAAATTAAAAAAAGCATGTGAAAATTTTGAATCAGTAATAAATTCAAAAGACAGTATTACTCAAAGTGCATACTACCATTTAGCAGATTGTTATTTAAAACAAAATTTGAAGGAAAATGCACGAATGGCTTTCTCATCAGCATCAAAAACAGAGTTTTACCCCGAAATAAAAGAAGATGCTATGTATAATTATGCAAAGCTGACTTACGAGATCACTTACTCCCCATTTAACGATGCTCTTAAAGCTTTTCAAAGATATATTAAATCATATCCCGAATCTGAAAAACTTGATGAAGCCTACACTTATATAAGTAAAGTGTATATGACAACAAAAAACTACAGAGAAGCTATTGAATCACTTGAAAACATAAAAATAATTAGTGATGAAGCCGAGAAAGCATATCAAAAAGTTACTTTTTACAGAGCTTTAGAATTATTTAACGATAATAAATTTAAAGCTGCCATAATTAATTTTGATAAATCTCTAAATAATTCAAAGTATAATCAATTATTCAAGGCTAAATCTATATATTGGAAAGCTGAATCTTATTATCGTATTGGCAGATATAAGTATGCCATTAAACACTATAACGAATTTTTACTCACAGCGGGAGCTTATAACATTTACGAATATAATATTGCCCATTACAACTTGGGATATGCATATTTTAAAGAAAATGATTACAAGGAATCATTAAAATGGTTTAGGAAATATGTTGACCGTAAAAAAGTAAAATCTAAAACAGTTGGTGATGCATACAATAGAATAGGTGATTGCTATTTTGTTGGTTCAAAATATAAGGACGCTATCGAATATTATGAAAAAGCTGTTAATGTTAATAAAATTAGTGTTGACTATGCTTTATTTCAACAAGCTTATTGCCATGGTTTAGAAAAAGATTACAATCAAAAAGCTATTTTATTAAATCAATTAATTATTGATCATTCGCGTTCTTCTCTTGTAGATGATGCCTTATATGAGTTGGGAAACAGCTATATTATGATAGAAGAAACCAATATGGCTTTAATTAGTTTTCAAACTCTTGTAGATGACTATTACGAAAGCAGTTATACGAAAAAAGCTTTATTGCAAATTGGCTTGTTATATTATAATAATAATGGATATACAGATGCTATTATTAGCTATAAGAGTGTAATTGCTGAATTTAAAAATTCTAAAGAAGTTGATATCGCTCTATCAAAGCTTAAGGATATTTATGTTGATATTGATAAAGTTGATGATTATTTTAAATACGTTGAAAGTCTTGGAGGAATAGCAGATATTTCTGTTGCCGAACAAGACTCTCTTATATATGCTTCTGCTGAAAAATTATACATGTCGGGTGATTGTGAAAAATCAAAAGACAGATTTAAAAATTACATTGCAAAATTTAGCAACGGAACATACATTACTAATGCACATTTTTATAAAGCTGAATGTGAATATAAAGATGGTAATACCAGCAATGCATTATCCTCATATAATTATGTAATTAGCAGAATGCAAAATATATTTACAGAACAGGCATTAGTAAGAGCCTCGGAAATTAATTTAAAATCAAAAAAATATAACGAAGCTCTTGAAAATTACACAAAACTTGAAAAAATTGCTGAATTCAAAAATAATATATCTAATGCCTTAATAGGCAAAATGAGATGCTGGTTTTATCTTGAAAATTATTCTGAAGCTAAAAAATCGGCAATAAAAGTTTTATCAAAGGAAAAAATTCCTGATAATATTTTTCGCGAAGCTCATTATATAATTGCAAAATCATTCTACAAACAAAATAAATTTGAAGCAGCAATTGATGAATTTTCTATTCTGTCACAAGAATGTAAAAGTATAGAAGGTGCAGAATCGAAATATTTACTTGCAGATATATATTACAAACAAAATGAATTAGAGAAAGCTTCTGAAGAAATTTTTGACTTTAACAAACAAGCTACGTCTCATCAATTCTGGCTCGCTAAAAGTATAATATTGCTTTCTGATATTTATGTTAAGAAAAATGACAATTTTCAAGCAAAGCACACATTATACAGCATAATAGACAATTATGACAATACAACTGACGGGATTTTAGTTATAGCAAACAAGAAGCTTGAAGAAATAGTTGAAAATGAAGAAGAAGAAGAACAGTTTGATGATGCAATTGATGATATTATCAAATTTGGTGAAGAAACAGAACTGTTTGAGGAGTAAACATTATAAAATTTTAAAAAATGAGAATTCGAATTATTTTATTTATTCAACTGGCATTATTTTCAAACATATTACTTGCCCAAAAAGAAGATATTGACCATAAAGTTGAAGTTGTAAAAGCATATAGACCATCAATATCTGATGCTTATAAAATGAATATTTTACCGAGAATAATTGATACAACAAAAATTCAATCTGATTTCAAATATCAAATATATCCTAAAGCATTAAACGTTGATTATCAATTAGAACCTATTAAACCTGCCAAACTTGAAGGAGAACCTTTAACCAAACTATACCAAACTTTTATTAAACTTGGCTTTGGAAATTATTTCACACCTCTTGCCGAAATTTACATAAATAAATTACGTTCTAAAAAATCTTCATGTGGAGCTTATTACAATCATTTATCTTCATCAGGAAAATTAAAGATAAGAGATGAAAAAGTTTTTGCAGGCTATAGCGATAATGCCGCCGGTATTTTTGGCAAAAAATTCCTTACTAGAAGAAGAACACTTGCAAGCGACCTTAATTTCTCAAGGAATGTGCTTTATTTTTATGGATACACTCCTCATACATATACAATAACACCATTAGAAAAAGAAGACCTTGAACAACAAAGATTTCTGTCACTTTCAGCAAATACATATTTAAAAAATAATTATACCGATTCTTTACATTTGAATTATAAATTTAATTTAGATATAAAACACTTAGAGGATATTAATAATGTAAGTGAAAATGAGGCTAAATTTACAGGTGTAATTAACAAGTTTTATAATACAAAATTATTTGGCATCACTACTGATATTGCGTTATTTAACAACAATCTAATTTACGACACTATAAATTCGGGATTGTTAAATATAAATCCATGGACAAGTATAATAGGTGAAGAATGGCGTATAGAATCAGGATTGTGTTTTACTGCTGACATTTACAATGATTCTGTTTCCTATCACATATTTAAAAAAGTGCACCTGCAATACAATGTTGTAGATAATTTTTTAATTCCTTTTGTTGGCTATGATGGATACTTACAAAAAAATAGTTTCAGAAATATTATTTCAGAAAATCAATTTATTAGTCCTGGATTATATGTTAATAATACAGATCATAAAATTATATTATTTGGCGGTGTTAAGGGTAATTTTACTTCAAATATTACCTACAACTTTAAAGGCACATATTCTGTAATAGAAAATATGTACTTCTTTGTTAACGATACAATAAATCATGCAGGAACTGATTTTTTCGAACCAAGCAACATTCAATTATTAAACAAATTTAGTGTCGTTTACGATAATATAGAATTACTTGTATTACATGGTGAAATTGTTTACAAAAAAAATGAAAAATTCAATTTAATTTTAAAAGGTAATTATTATGATTATAAACTCACAAAAGAATTACAAGCTTGGAATAAACCAGAATTTGACATAAGTTTAATGACTAAATACAAGCTAAGGAATAAAATTAAACTAAATGTTAATGTATTTGCAATAGGGAGCAGATATTCAAAAACTTTTGACAATACTGATGGATTTAAGCTTGATCCTTATTTAGATGCAAATTTGGGAATTGAATATAGATATACAAAAATACTTTCCGCATTTTTAAACTTAAATAACATTGCAGGAACAAAATATAACTTATGGTACGGCTACCCTGTACAGAGATTTAATATTATGTTTGGACTTACTTATGCACTTTAACATGATTTAAAAAATCATTGTTAATATAATTGTTCATAAAAACACTGATTTTTACAGGTTTTAAGTAGCTTTCAGAACTCCTTTTTTAGTAAATTTGTTTATTAATTTAAATTATAAATTTATACATATAAATTATTGTTGATGAGTAATATAGAAAAAAATGGATACGATGCAGATAGCATACAGGTTTTAGAAGGACTGGAAGCTGTAAGAAAACGCCCTGCAATGTATATTGGAGATATAAGTAGCAGAGGATTACACCATTTAGTTTACGAAGTTGTTGATAACTCTATTGATGAAGCTCTTGCAGGGTATTGCGCAAATATTGATGTTATAATCAATGAAGATGGCTCCATTACTGTAATAGATGATGGTAGAGGTATTCCTGTTGAATTACATGAAAAAGAAAACAAATCTGCATTAGAGGTTGTGATGACACTGCTACATGCTGGAGGTAAATTTAACAAAGACTCTTATAAAATCTCTGGAGGATTACATGGTGTTGGGGTTTCATGTGTAAATGCATTATCATCTAAATTAGTTGCAACAATTCATCGTGATGGAAAAATTTACGAACAAGAATATTCAATTGGAAAACCATTAGCAGATGTTAAAGAAATAGGCGAAACAGATAAAACAGGTACTACTATTTATTTTATGCCAGATAAATCGATCTTTAATACTACTGAATATAAATTTGACATTATTGCAACCCGATTAAGAGAATTGGCTTTTTTAAATAAAGGCATACGTCTTTCTGTTGAAGATAAAAGAGAAGAGGAAAATACTAATGATGATATAAAAAAAGAAGAATTTTATTCTGAACAAGGTTTAAGTGAATTTGTTGATTATCTTGATGTAACTCGCGAAAGATTAACTGAAAATATTATTCATGTTGAAACAACTAAAAACGATATTCCTGTTGAAATTGCACTTCAATACAATACTTCATTTTCGGAAAATGTCCATTCTTATGTAAACAACATTAATACACATGAAGGAGGTACTCATCTTTCAGGATTTAGAAGAGGGCTAACGCGTACTTTAAAATCTTATGCCGAAAAATCAGGGATGACAACAAAACTTAAATTTGATATTAACGGTGATGATTTTAGAGAAGGTTTAACAGCAATAATTTCCGTGAAAGTTCAAGAACCGCAATTTGAAGGACAAACAAAAACAAAACTTGGTAATTCAGAAGTTATGGGAGCAGTTGACCAAGCTGTAAATGCCTTGCTGACAAATTATCTTGAAGAGCATCCAAAAGACGCACGTATTATTGTTCAAAAAGTAATATTAGCTGCACAAGCCAGACATGCCGCTAGAAAAGCCAGAGAATTAATTCAAAGAAAAACTATACTTTCGGGTGCAGGATTACCCGGTAAATTAGCAGACTGTTCAGAAAAAGATCCTGCTTTATGCGAAGTATATCTTGTTGAGGGCGATTCTGCAGGGGGAACAGCAAAACAAGGACGTAATAGAAAATATCAGGCAATTATGCCACTACGTGGAAAAATATTAAATGTTGAAAAAGCTATGCAACATAAAATATTTGAGAACGAAGAAATAAAAAATATTTTCATTGCTCTTGGAGTAACTATTGGAACAGAAGAGGATAGTAAAGCAATTAATCTTGAAAAACTAAGGTATCATAAAGTAATAATTATGACTGATGCAGATATTGATGGAAGTCATATTACTACACTTATAATGACATTTTTCTTTCGCTATATGAAAGAAATGATACAAAATGGATATTTATATATTGCAACTCCCCCACTCTACCTTCTTAAACGTGGCAAAGAACAACGCTATTGTTGGAACGATGAAGAAAGAGATAATTTTGTAGCTGAATTTGGCAAAGGAAACGATTCCGGTGTTCATATTCAACGTTACAAAGGTTTGGGAGAAATGAATGCCGAGCAATTATGGGAAACCACAATGGACCCTGAAAGACGTACATTACGACAAGTTACTATTAATAATGCAGCAGAAGCTGACAGAATTTTTTCTATGCTTATGGGCGATGAAGTTCCTCCAAGAAGAGAATTTATTGAAAAAAATGCAAAATATGCCAATATTGATGCATAGAATTACAAAAAATCTTTTCTTATTCTTGTAAAACCCTTATCATCAGACAGAAAAATAATAAGCCTCTTAATTGGATAATTAAGAGGCTTTTACATTTTATATGTTAACAACATTTCTTGATTAATATTTTAAATATTTTCAAATTTGTATCATGAAAAATATATCAAAATACATTAATAAACTTTTATATCTGAATGATTGTGTAATAATTCCCGGTCTTGGTGGATTTGTTACAAATTATATGCCTGCAGAAATAAATGAAGAACAAAATTTTTTCTATCCACCCACAAAACAAATACTATTTAATAAAAAACTTAATACTAATGACGGCTTACTAATAAATGCTGTTGCAAGATTAGAAAATACTGATTATAATACTGCAAAAAAACATGTTTCCGAATTTGTTCAAGATACATTTACAAAACTGGAAAATGATAATTTATATATTTTCAAAGATTTAGGAACACTTACTTTTGATACTCACAAAAATTTAATTTTTGAACCTGATACTAACAGTAATCTTTTAGCAGATGCATACGGGTTATGCACTTTCCATTTTCCAAAAATTGAAACTAAAGAACCTGTAAAACAATTAAAAGAAAAATTCAAAGATAAAGAAGCTGTTAAACAAGTTTTAAAACAACCAATTACCAAACGCATTATTATAGGAATTCCATTAGTATTAGCCTTATTGATTTTACCTTTTAAAACTAACATATTTGAATATAGCAATGTTAATAAAACAAATATTTCATCAGGTCTTATATCTTCTAATAATAATTTAGACAATAAAATTAATAATTTAACAAAAAAAGAAAATGCCTTACTATATGTTGAACCTTCAGAATTCGAAAATGACACGCAAAGCAATGTAAATAAAAACAATAATGCAGTAATTGACAGTTCTGAATCTATTAAAACTATTGAAAATAAAAAGACTGTTGAAACAAAAAGCAATGATAATTATTTTATTATTGCAGGAAGTTTTGCCGAACAAGAACGAGCTGAAATATTTTGTAAAAATATGACACAAAAAGATTATGAGCCAGTAATTCTTGAACAACAAAATGGACGATTAAGAGTATCTATAAAATCATTTAGCAAAAAAACGGAAGCTGTAAATGCTCTAAATAATTACCGTAATAATTCTGATCTTTCTTTATGGCTGTTAACACAATAAAAAAATAACATGTTTAAAAATTTAATAATAATATCAATAATTGCCTTAATATCTTCATGTAACGAAAAACTTGAAGAGGAAATTACAGGCAGGTATCCAAATGGAACACCTATAAAAGTTAACTATTTTAAGTGGGTTGGGAATGATAAAATAGTAGTTAAAGAAATTAGATATTACCAGAACGGAGAAAAAGAAATTGAAGGCGAATATAAAGATGAAAAAAAACATGGGAAATGGACATATTGGTATAATAACGGAAAAAAATGGAGTGAAGGAACTTTCAAAAATGATTTAAGCGATGGACATTTCACTATATGGTATAAAAGTGGAAGAAGAAACTATGAAGCCGAATACAAAGAAGGAAAACCAAATGGTAAATGGATCTTTTATGATAATGACGATGTAAAATACAAAGAAGTTATTTTTGATATGGGAGAAAAAATGGAAGAAAAAAATCTCTGATAAATTGCACTAAACATATTATCCGCTAACATTAAGTGTTTTAATTTATACATGCAATTAAAACAGCTTATCACCCATTCTTCTCCTTTAGCATCAGAGCAAAAGGAACTGCTCCAAAAGCAACAAATGCCGATATCTCGAAAGTAAGCTGTAAACCAATAACATCGGAAATAAAACCCACTAATAATGCGGCAACTGAACTGCCAATAAAATTGATCATCATATACATGCCATTGATAAAAGATGGTCGGTCAGATTTATTATCCATCACAAGAGCAAGAATAATAGGAGAAGTGGCAAAAATAAAAAATCCAAGAAGAATTAATAAAGGAAATATCATATAACCTTCACTTTGTGTAAAAAACCACATTAATACAGGTGTAAGAACCGAAACAAATATAAGTAAACGTTTACGTCCAACAATATCAGACAACCAGCCTGCCAAAAAAGTGCCGGCAACTCCGGCAGCTTCCAACACTGATAATGATATACCCGAAAACCATAATGTTTCTCCTTGGCTATCTAAATATACAGGCAAAAATATCGTTAATGAAGATTTTAGAATTGCTCTGAAAAATGTAATTCCTAATATTATCAGCAATAACGGAAGAAATTGTTTTATAGTTTTTGATATCCGGCTTGGTTTATTTTCTTTTTTGATATCATCCAATACTTTAATTTTTCTTAATCTGAAATATAACAAAACTGAAGCTACCACACCAAAAGGTATAAGGCGATACGAATATTCAAATCCCCATAAAGAGATACATCCAAGAATAATTAAGGGACCAAGAGAACGGGCAAGTTCTCCACCAATCATATAAAAACTCATTCCCAATCCAATTTTATCCCCCGAAACTTCTTTTACCATAACAGGCGAAGGAACATGAAAAAGTGCAGAGCTAATACCTACCATAAATAATAGTATTGCAAGAAAAGTATAGCTTGGCACAACACCAAGTAAACTCATGAGTACAGCAGTAATTACCGGTGTAACAATTACAATATATCTTACTTGCAATCTATCAGCAGCCAAACCAATAAGAGGCATAAAAATAGAAGGAGCACGCTGTATAAACGTTAAAACGCCAATTAGAAAGTAATTTATTTTAAGCCTTTCTATTAAGATTGGTAATACAGGAGCAAGAAAAGCAGAGTAAAGATCATGCGTAAAATGAGCAAAGGCTAATGTAATTGCATTATTTGTTTGAAATTTTTTACTCATTTTAATGATTTTATATTGATACAAAAGTACAATAATTTATACCTTTGAACTTTAAAATTTGATATAACAACCTTTAATATGACATTAATAAAATCTATCTCTGGAATAAGAGGAACAATTGGAGGAGAACAGGATAATAATTTAACACCTTTGGATATTGTTAAATTTGTTTCAGCATTTTCTGTATTAATTAAACAAAATAAATCAAAAGGTAAAAAACACAAAATTATAGTGGGCAGAGATGCAAGAATTTCCGGCAATATGGTTAACAATATTGTAGTAGGCTCACTTAACGGAATGGGTATTGATGTTATAAATCTTGGCATGGCAACTACTCCTACTGTTGAAATAGCTGTAGTAAAAGAAAATGCTGATGGAGGCATTATTTTAACAGCAAGTCATAATCCAAAACAATGGAACGCTCTTAAGTTGTTAAACAATAAGGGAGAATTTATATCTGCTGCCGATGGACAGGAACTTATAAACATTGTTAATGAATGTAAATACAAATTTGCCGATGTTGATGATCTGGGTTGTATTACAAATAATAATACCTATGACGATATTCATATAAAAAGTATTATTGATTTAGACCTAGTTGATGTAGAATCTATTTCTAATGCTAATTTTACAATTGCCATTGATGCCATTAATTCTGTTGGCGGAATTATAATACCAAAACTACTGAAAGCATTAAGAGTAAAAAACATTATTGAACTGTACTGCGAACCAGACGGTATTTTTTCACACAATCCTGAACCATTACCGGAAAATTTAACAGAAATATCAAATATAGTTAAAGAAAAAAAGGCTGATGTAGGATTTGTGGTAGACCCTGATGTAGACCGCCTGGCAATTATTAACGAAGATGGCTCAATGTTTGGCGAAGAATACACACTTGTAGCAATAGCCGATTATGTTTTGCAAAACAAAAAAGGCAATACCGTTTCAAATATGTCTTCTACACAGGCATTAAGAGATATTACTATAAAATATGGAAGTAAGTATGAAGCTTCTGCAGTAGGAGAAGTTAATGTTGTTGAAAAAATGAAAGAGATTGGTGCTGTAATCGGCGGAGAAGGTAATGGTGGAATAATTTATCCTGAACTTCATTATGGCAGAGATGCTTTGGTTGGGATTGCATTGTTTCTATCATTTCTTGCTGAAGAAAATATAAAGTGTTCCGAATTAAAAGCCAAATATCCACAATATTATATTTCCAAAAATAAAATACAACTTTCATCTGATGATAACATCGAAGCTGTTTTTAATACCATTCATGCAAAGTATAAAGATTACGAAACCTCAACAATAGACGGCTTGAAAATAATAATGGAAAATGAATGGGTTCATTTAAGAAAATCTAATACAGAGCCTATTATCAGGGTTTATGCAGAAAGTAAATCGAAAAATGATGCCGACAATCTTTCAGCATCCATTATTGAAAAGATTAAAACAATATTATAAAATCTATCTTATTATTGTAACTGCACCCGCTTCTGAATGTTCTACTCCAGTAACATCTTTGAATTTACAGAGCCATGTATAGGTGCCTAACTGGCATTTATTACTTTTACCCTGAACATTTCCATTCCATTTTGCAT
>Ga0208648_1000087_pt1 | contig 94811 bp, 88 predicted proteins | sample AntAceMetag02UKL_FD_184772 | JGI IMG/M metagenome (GOLD analysis project Ga0208648, IMG submission 184772) | Saline lake microbial communities from Ace Lake, Antarctica - Antarctic Ace Lake Metagenome 02UKL (SPAdes) (version 2) | ecosystem: Environmental > Aquatic > Non-marine Saline and... | reverse complement strand
CCCTGAAATAATACAACCCTGACTGCGTACTCTGATCGGCGCAATCGGTTACCGTGAAACGCAGGGCATAGGTGGTAGCATTCTGCAGAGTAGTCTCAATCGGCAGGTCAACCTGGGCATACCATCTGCCGCTCTCGTCGGTGCTAACGGTGAGGGGTAACCAAGTGCTTTCTCCTACGGCCTGATACTCAGCCGTATGTGTGGTGCAGTCTACATCGCACGAGGCATAATCGTCGCTGAAGGTCCACAAAACGCTATAATCCTGAGTCAGAACCATGGGGGTATCTGGATCAGTCGGCAGAACCGGCCACGGGCCAGCTGCCAGAAATGGACCATCCCCGATTGCAGGGGGGTCGTCATTGACCTGCTCAAAGAAAAAAATTGAGCTTGAGGTATATGGATAGGGCTTGCCGACGCTGGTATCAAAAATCCCAGCCAATATATCGAGATCGCCGTCACCGTCCAAATCGGCTATTTTAGCATCAGCCGGCATGCACTGAAGATCAGTATACAAAGAGGTCCGCTTAAAGGTCAAATCTCCGCCGGAGGGCTCACCGGCCTCGTAGTAATACAGCCTGCCCTTGCCGTCACCCGGCACGACCAGATCAACCATGCCGTCTCCGTTGACATCCCCTGCACGCACCATGCCCGGAGAACCTTGGTCATAGAAACTCCCGCGGCGGTCAACAGCGTACACATCCAGAAGCACATTAGCGTCATTATAGGGATCACTCCTGCGATCTGCCCCGCTGGCATAGACAAAATTCGGATTAGAGGTTTCAATCGAAATAGGCACCCAGTCTGCGGTCTCCGCCGGGTCTCCCGGATTACCGTTCAACCCGGGAATAACAAAATAGTATATGCCGGACGGCCATATCCGGTTCTTATCTACTGTATTGTCTTTATTCTGATGGTTATGGTTGCTGACCACGAGATTAGGGATGCCATCATTGTTGACATCCTCGATAACCACCTCCATGGCTTTCCCGATGGGATTAAGAGATGTATACCAATTATCGATAGTATGGCGGTTCCAGAGCAGGTCAGGATCATCTGCGAGCGCAATTGTACCCGGATTTTCAAACCACAGGAGTGCGTCACCCGCAGTATCCTCAAGCACTATACAGTTAAACAGGCTTGCGGTTATATTAAACTGGGGGGCTACAATATCCATATCACCATCATCATCGATATCAAACAGGACAAACAAAGAACCGCCCCCGGTCCCAATGGTATGCGACGTATAAGGCAGGATTCCTGTATTTTCCAACCAACCGGTCCACCCCGACCAGTTCATGGTGATAATGTCCTCATCACTGTCGCCGTCGACATCAAGAAAATAAACGCGGTGATAGCTCCGGCTGGTCGATGTCGTATCCTCATAAACAACCTGTTTTTCCCAGTTCAGGGGATCCGTAATATCGCCACCCGTGTTTTCAAGGTAATACACACCGCCAACAACAAAAGCAATAAACTCATCACACACGACGATGTCAAGATCACCATCACTATCCATATCCCGCACTTGTGTTTCATTGGGAAATGCGAATGTGTTATTCAAAATTGTCTGGGTCCAGGCGCCCTTGTCAGTGCCATCCCAGGTAAACAAAGCGACTTCGCCATTTTGTGTAAACAGATCGGAATCAGGCCCTACGCCCGAGGTTGCGATTATCTCCTTGATGCCATCACCATCGAGATCAGCAACCGTCAGGTAGGAGGCACCGATAAATCCGGTTACATCCGGCAATACAGGCAGCGGAGTTGTAATGCCGGTTACCGTATGTCGAAGAAATTTATTCGCGATTGTCTGATCTTCGGTGACAATCACGCCCTGCGCAGCAGCAGAGCCATAACTCGCTAAAATAAAAATTGCAACCGCCATGCAGACAACGCCTGAGTATTTAACCAAAAAATGTACTTCTGATCGGTTATGCATTTTTCTTCCTCCTGTGCCCTTAAAAATTCAATCCCCGTTTATAAAAAACCACCTATCAAAACAGCACACCTGCCGGTATGCCGGTTATAACCCTCAAAAACCTGCAGCCGTCAGAACCTTGCAAGAGCCATGACCACACAGTAGTCACATCACGGCTGAAAACATCGGTATGCCCGCACGGCATACCAGCGCAGCTCGGCATCAGTCTCAAACGCGCTCAACAATTGCGGCCATTGCAGGTCCGCCGCCGGCACACAGGGAGGCACACCCGAAGCGCTCACCTGTTTTCAGCATTTCATAAACAAGCGAAACGATCACCCGCAGGCCTGTGCAGCCCACAGGATGCCCAAGCGCTATGCCGGAACCGTTTCGATTGACCGCCTGTTGATTAAGAGTGAATCCGTATTCCTGCTGCAGCATACGCTCAACACCCAAGTACTGAGCCGCAAATGCCTCATTCAATTCAAAATAATTGATATCCTCAAATTTCAAACCTGCCAGCTTCAATGCTTTTGGTATAGCCTGCGCCGGGCCCAGCCCCATGACCGCCGGTTCAACACCTGTTGAACAGGTTGCACGCACAACTGCCAGAGGCTGAAGGCTCATTGCGGCAGCACGCTCGCGTGACATCAGTACAACAGCGGCCGCGCCGTCATTCACGCCCGAGGCATTGCCCGCCGTGACCGTGCCATTATCTTTAAATGCCGGTTTCAGACCAGCAAGCTTTTCCATGGTCGTGCCAACCCTTACGTGTTCGTCGGTATCAAACAACAGTATTTCTTTTTTCTGCCGGATTTCTACCGGTACAATTTCATCACGAAACATGCCTTTGCTGATTGCCGCAGCAGCACGCCGCTGACTTTCACAAGCCAGTTCATCTTGCTCATTGCGGCTGATTGCATAACGCTCGGCAATGTTCTCGGCGGTCATGCCCATATGATACCCTTCTATAGAGCACACCAGCGCGTCAAGCAACATAGCATCCTCAAGCATGCCGGAGCCCATACGATACCCTGTGCGAGCTTTTGACAGCAAATAGGGGGCCATACTCATATTCTCGACACCCAGAACAAGACTAACGGTGCTTTTACCCAGCATGATGTTGTGTGCAGCAATTTCCAGGGCGCGCATGCCGGATGCACACAACTGATTGATCGTTGCCGCAGGAGCCTCCCAGGGAATACCGAGCGCGCCCTGAATCTGCCGCGCCACGTTACCACCGCAGCCAGCCTGAATAACGTTGCCGCATACAATTTCATCAACGTCTTCCGGCTCGATATCGGCACGTCTGAGGGCCTCAGCACCCACAATCCGCCCCAATTCTTTAACATGCACATTCTGCAACGAGCCCTGAAACGACCCGATCGGCGTGCGGCAGGCACCGACAATACATACTTCACGTGCCATCACATCCCCTGTTCTATGTGTGCTTGTTTATACAAACATGTGTTTCATCCACTGATTTTGGCTACACGCATATTTTCCTTGCTGCGCAAGCCAGACAAGCGCTTTTTCCTGAGCATAAAAAAACTCAAGATTTATTCCCCAGCCTTGTACGATATCCTGATGTATCTTCCAAAAATCGTAATCGCTACCATCCTCAAGAAGCACTGCTATGCTGACTGCCGGATTGAGAATAACGTCATGAGTAATTGCAAACGCCATAAGCGCGCTGCACTCGAAGCGGGGTGAATACAAGCGCAAGTCAACAAAGAGGCTTTTCCCAATTTTTTATCGCAAAACAATCCCTTGCTTCCGTGCGTGCAACACGCAACTCCTCAATGAAAACTTCTCCTGTATGATTGAGCGCCATCGAGCATGGCTATTACTCAGAACTTTCCCAATTGATGAATTTCCTAAAATTATTACCGGTCAACTTGTGCTTAAATGCCTGTGAAAGCGGCATCAGCATGATATTGTCCAGCATGGGCTTATAAAAGGGCATGGTCAGCGGAAAATCCGTGCCGTAGAACACCTTATCCGGTATGAAATATTCCAGAAAACGCATGTGATCCATATCGAAGAACTGCCGGAAATGCATCAAAAGCGGTACCGGCATGACAATGTCTGTGTAATAATTTTCGTACTTCATTACGTGCCACAAGCTCATTTCGATATTGTTGAACATACCGCAATGCAACTGCAGGATTTTCAAATCAGGAAAATCCATGGCAACATCATCAAGGTGTTCAGGATTCTGGAATTTGGTACGCGTGCCGGGAAGCTCTTCACAACCGGTATGAAACTGAACGTGCAATCCCAGCTCCACGCACTTTTCATACACCGGATACATCTCTTTCATGTTCGGACAGCCAGATGTAGCAGTATGAAATTTCAACCCTGGAAATCCGCACTCATAAGCTGACTGTACCATCTCAAGTGCCGCCTCGACACCGTAGCGCGTATGCACCCCGCCCACAGCGGTAAACCGGCCGGGGAAAGCGTCGATGAATTCATTTTTCACGTATTCGTTGGGAACATACCACTTCCACACTTCCTTTTTGGGACCAAACGGTTCGGTAACCCCATGAATCGCCTGCAAACACATACCCTCGATGTTGGCCTGGTCCATATACTGCACAAACACCTCAGGCTTCATTTCAGGACACTCCTCCGGCTTCGTGATGACAGAAAATGGATTCGGATCTCCCAACAACGCGCGCGCTCCCATCATGCTTCTGGCCACAACCGAGTTGCCACACCAAAAATCAAGGCAACCCTCACGGTCGGCAATCCCTTTTTTTTCAAGTCCCGGATGCCCGTGGCTGTCAAAATGCCTGAAGGGCTTGACCTGCATCATCTTTTCAATAGTACCTTCGGTGTTTTGCTGCTTTGTTTCGATTGTCTTTTTTGTTTTCTTTGTATCCGCCATCATGCTTACCTTTCTAATAAAAAGATCTCATTTTCGTTGCTGCTCCTATGCGTTCCAGCCGAAAAACTCTCGGGTTCCATAATGTTATACACCAACGGCTTGGCTCAGCTACCCAGCGTACGCGCCTGCTGCTTCTGCAGTTTCTCCCAAACATCCGGGCGCTCCTTCTGAATACGAGCATCGTGCTTGTGAATCTCTCCCCAGATCAGACGCGGGGACTGGTACTGGCTCCAGCTTCCATCAAGTGTTACGCCGTCCAGCAGCGAAAACAGATACACAACCTGCTCATCGGTATAGTAAGGGATCAGCGCATAACCGGTTGTAACCTGCATCATACCGTCATCATTAAATTCGAATGTTTCCAGCCATGTCCGTGCATACTCTTCAAAGCCCGGCTTGCCCTCCAGCTCTTTTACAACGGCATCAGCGGCCCACCAGCCACAGTTAAGAGCCCCCTGGGTCTGCACCTCGACAAAGGCCGCCGCATCACCGATTATCAGGCAATTACCCTGATAGGGCTTTTTCAACGGCGCAAATGCCTTGGTGGTGCAGCTGTGCATTTTCTCGACTTTGGCATCCGCAAACATCCACGCAACCGGACTTTTTTTCGTAAAATACTCAAAGAGCTCCAGCGGCTTCTGCTTTTCAGTGCCAACCATAATCAGGTCGGCCCAGTCAAAATGCTCATACGGGCCCGTACCGATCAGCGGCGCATAATTAGATCCGTAGCAAAGCCCCCAATAGCCGACCCAGTGATTACGATGATACTCTTTTACGCCAGACATGTAGATCGCCACCACCGGCGCCTGTGTAAAGTACATGCGATCAGCGTTTATACCCATGCTCTGGGCTACCTGCGCACTGGCACCGTCGGCAGCAATCAGTTTTTTCGCGCACACGCTGAAACGCTTTCCCCTACTGACGCACTTTAAATACACCCCTTCGCTGTTCAGGCTATCGCGGGCCTCATAGCAGGTTGTGCCCGGCATGTATTCAACCCCCAAAGCAAGAACCTGCTCAAGCAGCTGCTGAACAAGACCGCCCTTGTCATACTTCCAGGCCAGAGGCCGCCCGTCAGCCCACGCAAAATGCGCATTATGCGCAAGATCAGCTGAAAAATAATATTTATCAAGACAGGGGCACAGCGGGCCTGTATACTCGATTTCCCAGCCAAAACAAGCAGATCTTATTTTATTCTTTTTGTTGAAGGGAACGATGCGATGGGGCCCCTGCGCCGGCAGGCCGGGTTCGACAATCAGGGTATCGCCGTTATAGTTTTCATCCAGAATAAAATGTTCGCTGCAGTAGCGCGTAATTTTGGAAATATCCATGCGTTTTTCAATCAATACCACCCGCAGACCCGCTCGGGCTGTACCGATAGCCGCGTGCAACCCGGCTGGTCCCGCTCCTATAATTGCAACATCAAACATTGTCTACTCCTTTGCGGGAATTCGCTTTAAAGCCCCGGGGCGTTCCCAGCGCTGATATTTACGCAGGCCTTTTTGCTCAAAGGCGGAATTATTAACCGTAATCAAATCAATCCTGATTTTACTCATCAGCATGCCAGCTTTAACCATTTCACGCGCCCGAGCCGGTGAAATTTTCATTTCAGCAGCGAGCTGCTCATAAGGAATACAATCGTTGAGTACCTGATCAAACTCAGGATCAGCTCCATCCAGCAGCACAGCATGTCCGATAAACTGCACACACAATACCTTACCCCAAGACTTGAAGTCTTCATGCCAGTTCAAACTCACACGCGGATTTTGCTGAATGTGAAACAGCTTGGTTGTACCTTTCTCGTGCATGCCGTAGAGCGTCATGGTCTGCTGATCAAGCACAAAATCAGCCGTGGTTGTCAGGGGTATATTGTTGATGCAAGTTCCAAGTACGAATGTTCGGTTATGCTTACGTCCGCCGATTATGGTGACAATCTCCTGTTTCAGCTTTTCCTGCGACATAATTCCATCACCGGCACTGTACTTAAGATAGTCCCCTGAAAGCCAAACCTTTGTCGCCGTGGTCTGCGCGTCAAGCTTAACGAAATGACAATCAACACAGCTCACGCCATCTTCAACCTCAGGATGATCAGGACTGATACTGCTAGATGCTGCACTGATTTCCGGTAGAGCGTCGCCTTGTGCATAAGCAAGTTCCCTCATGCCTGCCAACACCAGGACCGCGATGCAAAACATACCAAATAAACACATCGTTGCTTTGATGTTCATGCTGTGTCTCCTTCTGAAATTAATGCGCCGGATTTAACACCCGAACAATGCACGAGACTCAATTTTTCGCGTTGCGCGGCCTGTTCGGCATGCATTTTTATAGCGTAATACTCTTCAATCATGCCAAGATAGCGCGTGAACATGTCGTAAAAAAACTGGCGGTCATCATCTACGCTGATCGCGTCAAGATTTACCGTCTGTGCCAGTTCATAACAACGCGCCTGAAAAGCCTGCCCATAGGTTTGCATAACGATTTCCTTTCTCATGGGATCAGCGTATATAAAAATTGCCAGAATATGCCGACCGGTCAGTATAGTTATTCGATATGCTAACCTGTTTTATGCCTTACGTATTAGATATTAGATCATGCCATCTTAAGCCTGAAATCAATCCCGCATCTCATACATGCAACCTTAACCGGTTGGCGGAAAGCCATATGCCTTTATGACCGACAGCGGAATCCCGTTTTCCCGCGACACTCTAAATCCGTAGTCCTGCGTTGTTATCCAGTCAATAATTTTACGATGATTTTCCCTCATTGTTGCATAATCATCTTTTAAAGACGTTTGCGGAGCAACACGGACAAGACTTTGGTAAGAACTCAGGGCTGCATTAATGAGATCCTCAAGCAGCCCGGCGTCGCTTTCTTCGAAGAAATACAACATCCCGCATTCTGCGGCACACCCTCCAAGCATGCCGCGCCCTGCCATGAGAGCCTGATACTCGTTAATATCCTGAGCGTGAAGCTGACAGGCAGCGGCAAGCCCGGAGGTAAACACGTCTTTATCTTCCTGTCGGACTTCTCCGGCCTGCATGATGAGATCTGTAAAAAACGTGATGATCGGGTCACCGACCTCAGTGCTGCTGGCGCTGGCCATGAGAATCAAGCCGGGGATGAAGGGATTTACCGGCCAGACAAAAGACTGCACAAGGGTGATATCGGTGCGCGCTCCTTCAACCGAACCGCCGCAGAGATCAACCCGCGCGACTGTCGCTTTTTCAAACAATTCGCCAGTACTGAAATAAATCTCAGCTTCCCATACACCGTCCTTGTGCATCGAAGCTTTGAAAGAATCACTGCCAATTATTGTGGCAAGGGCTTCTTTTACTGCCTCGACATGTCGCTGCTGTGGAAAACAAAACTTATTTTTACCCATTACTCACACTCCATAGTTGATGACTGTTTATCTGCCTTCGATCTTTCTGCCGTCAGCCCACAGGACTTTTTCGGCTTTGCCAATTGCCTCCTCAAGAGGCTTACGTACATCGGGTTTTTCCCACGAGCGCAAGGACACATGCACATTGCCCGGATCATCGGTCATAACAGCGGCAACGATGTGAATAGTTTTTTCCTTATTTTCAATGGTTTTAACCGCATGGTAATAGACATTAAAAAAAGTTTCCCGCTGAACCCGCAGTTCAAACCCTTCCTGCTGCGCCCAAACATGCAGCAAGGCGACAGTGCCGTCAAGATTGCTTTTTATACGCGATCGCGAAAAATAAATTTTGGCGGTACTTGTTTTAATCGTATACGGGCGAAACGGATATTTCTGCTTTGCCTGATCAGCAAGAGAGCCGGGTTGTTGCGACATCCAAAAGCTGCGGTATTTCTCCACATCAATCAACGGCTCAAGCCCCAGAATCTTTGTACGAACCTCATTGCCGAAGGCCTCAACCCGCTCCGGCACCAACGACTCCCAAATGTCCAACCCTACCCATCCACAACCTTCCTTCGCCAGCTTCTCCAAAATCCAGATTGTAAAAGCATCAAAACCATCGAGTGCGGGCATGACCTGTCGACCCCCAAAACCACCTATGACAGTAGGTTTGATCTCTGGGAATTTTTTCTGAATATCGTATAAATAATTCCTGCCCGCAATAAGATGCGGCTTTTTGCCGGGCACATTCAACACCATGGTTTCATCCCAGTCACCGCAAACAAGAAAATATGCAATCTGCTTTTTGACAAGCTCCTCTTTAAATACCTCAACAAATTTATAAATTCCCGGCAACGGCTTTTCGGTTTTTGTACTACTACCGATAATGACATAATCATACGGAGCAACCGTTACCACCTGCTCAATCTTTTTTACATCAAGTGACTGATCAAGACCAATAATAGCCTTAATCCAATAAGCCACTTCCGCCGTGGAACCATAATTTGAAGAATAAATAAGAAGTCCTTTTTTCATAGCATTCTCGCTTGCAACAGGGGTCATCAAAATTCTTAGCGCACGCACCCTGATAAATTACATTTATTGTTTCCGCTCCCAGCGCTGTATTGGACAGCATACACACCAAAAAAACGCACATCATTATTACTCAGCTATAGCCCGTTCTATCAGCTCGACCAAGCTCAACATTTCAAGCGCGGCATCCTCGGCATACATACCATCCTGCAAGTTGGCCTCACACCAGGGACAGCTTGTCACCAGAGCCTCAGCCCCGGTGTCGCATGCTTCCCGCACGCGTTCGCGCGCGGTTTCCACAGCGAACTCGGGATAAGCCGACTTCACACCGCCCCCGGCACCGCAGCACCAGGAAAATTCACGAATGCGCTCCATTTCCACAAGCTCAATTCCAGGTATTGACCGCAACACCCTGCGCGGGGCGTCAAACACACCGTGCGCGCCGTAATTTCTTTGCCGCGGCGGCTCTGAAAGTCCCCACTTGATGCGCTTACCCTCCCAGAGGTCCTGCGACTCGCCGCCACGGCCCAAATGACAAGGATCGTGCCAGGTAACCTTCAGGGGTATCTCATTTTTCATCCGCAGCGTTCCCTGATCAATCAGCCGATCAAAGTACTCAACGCTGTGCTTGACCTCGAAATTCATTTTAGCGATAGCAGGATACTGGCTTTTAAATACCCCGTAACAGCCCGCACATGACGTAACAATCGTTTTAACACCCAGACCGTTGAACATCTCAATATTTTTTGCTGCATGCTCCTGAAACAAATCCTGCATGCCAACCTTGACAATCGGGCTCGCGCAGCATAATTCATTTTTTCCCAGAATCCCCACATCGACGCCAGCTTCCTGCATGATGCGCAATGTCGAACGCGCGACCTGCTGCAGATTTGCATTATAGGAATAGGTGCATCCGGCAAAGTACAGCACCTCGGCCTTTTCCTTCGTAAGGTCCTTAACATTCATTTTACGCGCCCAGTGGCCGCGGCGAGCGGCCGGCTGCAGCCAGGGGTTATGATTTTTGCGAATACTGTCAACCGCGGGCATATGTCCGGCCAGTGGCCCCCTGCCCTGCTCCACGCAAAATTTGCGCAGCTCGTGCAGGATTTCAAGCGGCTCCATGTCGCGCGTGAACTTGCAGGTCACATCGCAGGCTCCGCACAGGGTGCAAGCATAAATTACTTCAAGGGCCCGGTCCGTCAGTTCGAACTCACCCTCCAGCAGACCTCGTGCCAGATCAAAGCGGCCCTGCGCGGAATAGGAATCAAAATGATATTTTCTGAGAGACGGGCATACCATGGCACGCTCACGGCTCTTGACACTCCAGGGATGCTGCCATTTGCACATAGAACAACGCTCACAATTCACCAAATCCCAGCGGTATTTCTCAAGACTCATCGTTTTCTCCTCCGTGTGAAACTACAACCCCAGCCTGCCCGGGTTCATGATGTTGTTTGTATCCAGCAGTTCCTTGATGAGACACGCGGTCTGCTGCTGGGCGGCATTGCAGCCGTGCGCCAATTGAGCCCATGATCCGTATGCCCGCGTAAAAAGAGCGCCGTTCGTGTACATGACCCTGCTTGCGTCGGCATGCAGGTCGCGCATTCGCGCGCATGCGCGGGCATCATTCGGGTTGTAGGGCAAAGAAAACTCAAGATGCGCGGCACGTCCGTTTTCAATCGGCTGAACGTATATACCGATATCCTGAAAATTATACCCGGCCTGCGCAGCCTGCTTCTGCATGGCGGTAATAAATACCGGTACGCGGTTCATGGTGGTAAGAAAAAAGATATCAGCGCTGGCACCCTGGCGCATATCTTTCCAGTACATGTCACCCGGCCAGCATCTGCGCAGATTTTTTTCAAAAAAACGTGCCGCCCGGGGAACCTCAGGCAAAATTTCACGCGGCGTCAACCCGCACTCCTGAGAGGTTTCCATAAAGTCAGCCTCCTGCCAGGCAATTCTCTGCTCAGGAAACCGCTTCAGCCCGCCGATACAGAAAATCTGCACAAAGGCCGGCAGCCTCTGCTGCAGCGATTCAATTTCATCAGAATTCTGCGCCAGTATACAGACCAGATTGGACCGGTTAAGAATAAAACACTCATATCCAAGCCATCTCTTCTGCAAACGGCTTGTAAAGGCCGTCAGCGGCTCCAGTGAGTCAGCGCTGGTAAAATACAGCTTCTGCTTCAGCGGCAAGGGTTCAGCCATGACATTGGCCCAGGTAATAACTCCCAGGGTTCCCTGGCTGCGGGTAAGCAGACGATTCCAGTCCAGCCCCGGTCCCCAGGGACCAACCATATCGTTTGCAGTCTGCCCGGGCGGCGCTACTGCTGCCGCCCCGGTGCGAAAAATTTTACCGGATCCAAGTACAATTTCAACCGTATAGACCGGTTCGCTGTAATTAAACTCCGGAATCAGCATGGGCTGGGCCTCTAAATGCGCCGTCAAAACCGACTGATCCCGGCGCGGGAGCAGAGGAATGAGCGCGCGCAGGCCCTTAGGCTCAAGCGCATCCTGCAGCTGATCATAATTCACACCCGGAGCTATACGCACGGCCCGGTTGCGATGATCAATTGCATGAATGTCCTGCCAGCTGGACAGATCAAGCACCATGCCTCCCAGACGCGGCAGCCCCGCGCCATAGGCATGCGTGCCGGAACTCAAAGGGACCACCGGCATTTTCAAGCTATTTGCGTATTTAATTAAGTCGCAAATTTGATCTGTATTCTGGGGTTGCACAACAAAAGCGGGACGACCGCCGTGCTCAAGACTCAGGTCTGCTGCATACCGGGCGAGCACATCCGGGCTGTCATACACCTGTTCCTGTCCAACAATCCCTGTAAGCCCTGATTTAGTCTCCGCGTGGCAGGCAACACGCCCGGCGCACTGCTCGCTATAAGGAACATCGTCAAACGGTTTTTGATAATCAACCATGGCCGGGGTTTGTTCACTCATAAGTGCTCATCTCCTCAATACGGTCTGCGTTCATCCCTGCGGCGGCTCCGGCGGCACCGGATAGCCCGGATTCGACGTCAGACGCGGATCCAGGGCCACCTTAATTTTTTTCATAAGCTCGTGATAGTTGCACATGGCCGGTCCGGTAATATAATTCATGGGGCCAAGAGGCCACGAACTGGTCATTTTACGCTTCACCGCCTCCATAACCGTGGTGACATAACCGTTCATGAAGGTACCGCCCGCCTCAAGGTCATGCTCGAAATAGATAAGCGGCTCGGTCTCCGAAAAATGCCCCAACTGGTAGGAGTTGAGCCAGTCGTTGCCCACGTCATCGGGCGCGAGATGTCCTTTTTCGATGCCGTCCAGAATCAGTGGCCACATGTATTCCTTGCTCATCTTCAGACTCTGGTCAAGGGAGTCAAATCCGAACCCGCCCATGACGAAGAAGTCGCCCGCTATGCGGAACAAACGGTTGGAGCCACCAGTGCGGAACTGCTCGCCAAGGTTGCAGCTGGCGTACTCCCACAGCTCGCTGCCCTCAGCGATATATTCTCCGCCGGTTTCCTTAACAATCGCATCGAGTACCGTCTGCTCATAGGCTACTTGCCGAGGTGATGAAAACCCGCAAAGCGTAACTGAGAGCACGTTGACCCATTTCTTTTTAAATTCAGGCCAGTGTTCCCAAAAGTATTCAACCGACGGTGATTCACCCGCAAGAACCATACTGGCCGGTTCTTCGTGCACAGCCACGGCTATTTCCTCATGCCCGATTTCGTACATTGCATCCACAAGCTGCTCACGCGTCGGAAAGGTGATCAGATTCACTTTGAAGCGATCTGCGGGAAACTCAACGGAAAAATCAGGATTAGCACCTTTCACTGGAAAAACTTTAGGACCGGGATAAGGAAACAGTTTCACCGCCATGGTCGTTACCATGCCAAGACCGCCGCAATGGCCGCTGTCTCCCCGCAAAAGCCCTTTTAAATTAAGCCCGGCGCAGTCACCCCAGAACCACTCCCCGCGCGCATTGCCGCGTGATCCGATCTTTAACAACTCTCCATTGGGAAGCACCCAGTCACAGCCGAGAATTCCGCGATTATAACCAAACTTGTGGCCAGTGCCGCCCATGCCCTGAAACATGTTGTTGGCAATTACTGAACACTGGGCACCGCCTTCGCACACTGTCAGCGTCAGGCCCTTTTGCATAGTTTCAGCCTGAAGTTGAGCATAGGTGACGTAAGGCTCAATTACGGCAAACATGTTTTCCGTATCAATTTCCAGAATGCGGTTCATGCGCTTGGGATCAATAATAATGGTATCGGGCCGCGTGGGCATGTTGGGCGGAAACAAGTTTGTACCAACCGGTATATAATTAAAACCGTAGCGGTTTGCCAGCAGTATGATCGTTTGGACATCCTGCGTGCTGCCCGGCAGCGCAACCGCTGCCGGCCGGTAGCGGCCCGACTGTGCATGGGTGGCATAAGCAAGCCACATATAACTGTAACCAGAGGTTACTGCCGGATCATCACAGACATTGTCTGCTCCTAGTGCGTTTGCAAGCGCTGCATATGCGCCGTTCGGAAGACTCATGACACACGCTCCCCGGGAAAATTATTGCTCTTATTTTTTAATAGATTCCAGCAGCAAATCAATCTGAACAGTATTTTGATAGTCAACATCAATATCAACCTTCATAATGTATTTAATAAAAATTGAACCGACCATGAGACTATAGGCGGCCCTGGCGATGCACTCGGCATCAACTTCCCTGAACACGCCTGATCCGACACCATCACGTATAATTACCGCGAGCCTGGTTACATAGCCGTCAAAGAAAGTTGTAAGCATCCTGGCTGTACCCGGCTTTTGAGCCTCACAGGTCAAAAAAGAGACATACATTTTAAAAAAATCATTATTCTCTACAATGCCCCGGGATGCTTGTTCAATAAAGGCCCGCAACCGGCCCCCCGCATCATCTATGCCGGCAATATTCTGATCAATCCCACTAAAAAGCTGTTCAATTTCCCGATAAAAAAGCTCGCTGATTATCATCAAAATCCTCCTTTGTTCGATATATCAACAGGTTACAAACATTATCCAAAGCGGCTCTGCATAAAAACATTACCGACTAGTCAGTAAATATTATGATATAATCCACACCCATTGTCAATAAAAAATTATCATACGCCGTGCTGGCAAGGCAAGTCACGCTCCAGATACGCCGGGTTCTCAAAACGGGCATTGGCTTTTCCCGATGTTATCCACTGGATGCTCGCGCTGTTTTTAGGGTCCTTGAGTATCTCATCAATCAGAAAAAGGGCTAAAAGTTTCGACCGTGTCGAGCAAAATGTTGATGAAAATTTTTGACTGTTCGCGGTCATCCGGACTCATGCGACGCAGGTCTTCCAGAACTAGGTCGATTATTACGATGCCCGGGCCGACAGCTCCGATTTTTACCAGCGTGGTTTTCAACTCTTCAGCGAGCGCTTCGGTAAAATAGCGCACCCCGCGCTTGGTAGCGCCGTAGGTGCTCAGGCCAGGCACAATCATGTCATTGCTACCGTGGCCTTCAAGATTAAAAATACTGCCGCTGACTTGTTTAAAAATTATCGACACGTATCGTGCGTGCTGCTTAGCAGGGCCAGAAATACATACTTAAGTATTACTATAAACATGACGCCGCCCTTTGGTCTTCTATAGTATTTGTCGTTTTTCTTCATTGTACTAATGATGTATCTTCATCTCCTGTCTTTTTCTTCCAGACAAAACTGCGGAATCCTTTGCGCAGATCAAGGTAGATAATTTTTTTTGGCTCGATCGTGATAACATTAAAATTGAGCGCCTGAATGGCCTCGTAAAGTCCCTGGTGCTTCAGACCTTCCATATGTCAATTAGTATGACTGAAGCAGGGCCTCCTGCCCGGGGTTGTCCTTTCTCCTGAAAAATGAAGCTGTTCCGAAAAAACTGGATGACGAGCAGGAAGCAAAAATTATTGCCCTGCGGCTTGGGCCGCATCCTAAAGGCTATGCGAACTGGTCATTGCGCTTATTGGCCGATAAAGTTGTTGCGCTGGAAATCGTGGAATCCATTAGCCATACTACGTTGAATACGACGCTTAAAAAAACGGTATGACCCGCCGCAAAATACAATATTGGGTCATACCGCCGAACCAAGATTCGGAGTTTGTCGCGAACATGGAAGACGTGCTTGAAACCTACGCCAAACCTTATGATGCGACCTATCCCGTCGTTTGCATGGACGAGCAACCTGTGCAGTTAACCAAAGAAAAACAAGAACCAATTCCTGCGAAAAAAGGGGTGCCTAAACGCGTTGATTATGAATATGAGCGCGCAGGCACGGCCTGTATTTTTATGTTCTCCGAACCATTAACCGGGTGGCGGAACGCAAACACGCGGACACGCCGGACCAAAGTTGACTGGGCGCATGAGATGGAACAATTGCTTACAACACGCTACAAAGGTGCACAGAAAATCATTTTAGTATGTGATAATTTGAACACCCATACTCCCGGAGCATTTTACCAGGCATTCCCACCAGATAAAGCACGTGCGTTGGCAAAGAAAATTGAATTTCACTACACGCCTAAACACAGCAGCTGGTTGAACATTGCCGAGAACGAATTAAGTTCCATGACACGTCAATGTCTAAAAAGCAAACGCATCGGCGACATACAGGAACTACGTGAAGAAATTGCCGCATGGGCCAAAGCATCCAACGATAAACAGCGGGAAGTGGATTAGCAATTTAAAATCGATGATGCCCGAATTAAATTGAAATCGATATACCCAAAGATTTAAACTTTACAGAGCACTAGAGTCCTTTTTGAATGGCCGCAACCAGCTGGCTGCCGTCCTGAAAGGCTTTCTTCAAGCGATCGTCAATATCGGCCTGAGAAAGCGTCTCGACGCCGCCGACATACATTTTCCCGACGGTTTCAACCTGCTCTATCATCCAGTCCGCACTCATCACCTCGAAGCAGGGATCACCCATAACCTCCACGAATTCATCCGGTGAGTTGCCGGTAGCAATCATAATTGCCTTTTTTTTGAAATCAACCGGAACGCGGGGCTCTGGCAGCTTTCCCGCCGCCTCAGGTACGCGCCAAGACAGGCCGAACTTTCGTTCGATAAATTTTTTCATCAACGCCGTTACTGTTCCGTGGTAAACGGGGCAGGCAAAAACGTAGCCGTCCGCGCGGATGTAGTCTTCCAGTACGTCAGCCATATCATCTTTGATCGGGCAACGGCCGATTGGCAATTCCGAGTCATCAAATATGCATTTGCAGCATCCAAGGCAATGCTTGATGTCCAGCTTAATCAGGTCGTAGCGCTTCACGTCCGCGCCCTGCTGTCGGGCGCCGTCGAGAGCCGACTGCATATCCCGTCTAACCGGGGGCTGCCTAAAAACCGATGATGTACATTGTAACTCCTCTGCATCTTGCGCCCGGCAGAGCCATTGTTGAAAATGGCCAGCCGTCGATTAGGCCGCTAACAAAAACAAAAAATACTTAATACGTTTTCTGGAGATACCCGGTCGTAAACATTTCCGCACTAACGGTTGAATCCGACACCTTTGGGGATGCAATCTTTTGCTGATTTGAAACACCTCCATGTGTGCGCTGAAAATCATAAAAATGTGTGCCCATAATCACCGGCTTCATAACACCGGTCTCGGACATAAGCGGCTGGGTGCTGTTAAAAAACAGCTTCCAGAATCGACCCTGCTGATCATATATCTCAGTGAACATAATGTAGTAGGTTTCCGGATCCAGATACCAGATGCGCTTGCTATAGAGATAGTTGGGGTCTTTGTTGACTGCGTCAACAACCAGCATATTACACCGTTCAAAACTAAGACCGTTAGTCAGCGTTTGCCCTGAACTTTGAGTGGCCTGAGCCATGCCGTCATGGCGGTCGGTCAGCATGTCTTTTTTGCCGTTATAGGTATACGTATTACGCAGCAGTTGTCCGTCCCACAGATACTCATCATCGTAGATAATATCTGCGCCGTCAATCGCATCGGTTCGCTGCGCCGTGGACACACGCCGGATGCGACGAAACTGGCTGTACCACAGGTAAGAGTCGTCCTCTTTTTCTTGGTCAATATAACGCGCCGTATACATACGCGTATTTATAAACTCAGCTGGCAGATACATATGCAAAAACATGCCGCGGCGGTATCCCTTGGGATTTTTGGCAATGGCCGGCGTGGGATCGAGCTCGGTACGGTTCACAAAATAGAACTCCCAGTATTCCTGGTCGGCCACGCGCTCGCTTCGGCTTTTGGGGTTAATATTAGGCGCATATCTGCGGTACCGATAAGCATCACCCTTGTTCTGCATTTCAAAATTCCAGGCCATCTTCAAGGCGTCTTCTCCAGGATCCATAAAAAGACGGCCAGCAAGTTCAGCCAAATTTACAATTGAACCATCCTCGGCAAGCTTAGCCTTCCCTGCATTTGCCTTACTGGCTGCGATAAAGTTGGGTGTTTCAGCAATAAATTCATACGGACGAATCGTAAAAAAAAGACCTTCGGGCGGAGCGCCCCAGGTATCAGGGTTCTTTATAATATTCACAAATGATTCCGGCAGGAAGCGGGCAACCTGTTCGACATTAGTTTTGTCAACTTTTTTCCCGGCCCAGATTTTCTCCCACTCACGCACTCTGGCCAGTTCCTCACCAGAAAAAGCCCTCTGCATCTCTTGGGCGGAGACCGACACTGCCAGTAACAAAAACACTGTGAAGCATACTGCAAGGGTTTTGATGATGGTTGCTTTCATATCCCTACCTCCTGCGTTCGTTAAAATAATTTTTTTTCGTCACAATCGGCTTAATGCTGAAATCGGCAGCGGGATGCCTTAGTATAAAAGCCCGAAATATATTTACCGACCAGTCAGTATATATTATTCGCAGGAATAACTGTATGTCAATAAAAAAATTTGGAAAATCAAAACATATAGAAAAGGGCCGCACCCCTGCTGGCAAAGATTATCCTGTTACCGATGGCATTATGAGCCATTCCAAGCAGCAAACCATGCTCACCACGAAAGCATGCCTTTGAGACATACCCACGAGGATTGAAACGGGCTTGAGCCGTTACCGCCCCGCAGCTCCGCACGCAACCGCTGCTGCCAGACCGGCAGAACGACCGGTTGAGAAAGCGGCCTGCAGGTTGTAGCCGCCCGTATCAGCCTGAACATCCAGCACCTCACCGGCAAAATACAGCCCAGACATCAGCTTTGACTCCATGCTGCGCTCATCAACCTCACGGGTACTGACCCCCCCGGCAGTGATGATGGCCTCAGACAAGGGCCGATGCCCGGTCACGGTATGATTAAAATCCTTAAACCAATTCAGCAACCGCGCATGGTCGCGATCTTTGATAACGGGAACCGGACTGCCAACTTTCAGGCCAGTCTGCAGACAGCACACACCGACCAGTTCGCGCGGCAGCAGACCACGCAGCAGGCTGCCCAGCTTTTCACCCGCTCTCTTGCTGATGTCACGACGCAGACGCGCATCAAGTTTGTCGCGGTCAAGGGCCGGTTTCAGATCAATGGAAACACATACGTTTTTACGCGCTCGCAGAGCATCAACCGCCATGCCGCTCAGCGTTAAAATGACCGGCCCTGAGAGGCCATACTTCATGACGTGCAGCTCACCAAATTCTTCCGCACGTGTGCGTCCATTAATGAGCAACCGCGCATTAATATTACGCACGACCAGTCCATCAAACGTGCACGAACGGCTCTCCCGGGTTGTGAGCCCTATGAGCGCGGGCCGTGTCGATACAAGGATATGTCCACAATCGGAAGCCAGGCAGTATCCGTCACCGGTTGAGCCGGTCAGCGGATAGGATTCACCGCCAGTGGCGACAATCACGGCCCGGGAAGAGAACCTGCGCTCCCCGCAGCATACCCCGGTTATGCGCCCGCTGTCATAACACAGAGCTGCTACAGGACTGCTGCACACGATCCGTGCGCCGCCTGATGTACACCAGGCGCGCAGAGTTTTAGCAACGCGCGGAGCACGCACAGATGCCGGAAACACCCGCCCGCCGCGCTCTTTCTTCAGCTCTATGCCAAGGCCGTTGAAAAAATCAATCAGGGCGCTGTTATCAAACGCTGCGAGGCTGTGCCGCACGAATGCGCCCCCGGGTCCGAAACGGCGAATAAACTCATCAAGCGGAGCAGTGTTGGTAAGATTACAGCGTCCTTTACCGGTTATGCCGAGCTTACGGCCCGGATAATCCATTTTTTCCAGCACAAGAACCCGGGCTCCGGCCCGGGCCGCCTGACCGGCAGCCATGAGTCCGGCAGCGCCGCCGCCAACAACAATAATATCGCTGCTATCCATATTCGAACTCATATTCACGGGTTAAAAAAACTTCAGTAACTGTCTACCGCGACTATACTCTCATAAACACACTCCTTGTGCAATGCATGCCGACTGTGCTGCCCGTCCAGAAAATACTGTAAAAATAGGGCATTTCAGTGTAGAATATAAAAAACAAACACACAGGGTGCAAAACCCGTCTCGTGTAAAGGACTTTCACAATGCCGTTATATGAATTTCAATGCGCTGACTGCAGCAGCATAAGCGAATATATTGTTGCCGGCAGTGATAAAATCGATGGGCTGACCTGCATCGACTGCGGCAGCGCCAATCTGAATAAGCTGATTTCAAAATCAAATATCGCCAAATTCAGCTCGCCCAAGAGCGGACAGTTCGGCTGCGGCACACCTGAGCGCTGCGGCGGTCCGGAAGGCTGCCCCGGTGCCGGCGGCTGCTGCATGGCGTCATAAGAATCAGAAGCTATGTCAGCCCCCATCAAAAAACCTCTAAGACAAACGTCCGCTGTTGCGCTGCAGAGACGGACGCCACGCAGTGAGCTGCGCATATACTAGAAGGCTATTGAAAAAGTTCTTTTTACAGGCTGTTCAAAAATGGCCAGATGCAAGACGCGCAAAATCATGCGGAATGAGGCGTACTTTTCCGTACGCCGCAATGACGAATGATGAGCGCAACGCAGCATATGGGTGTTTTTCAACAGCCGACTAAACATCAGAAGAAAAGGAGTACAACGCACATGAGTACAGAATGCGAAACAAACACAGGCTGCTCGAGTTGTTCGGGCTCCACCGAATGTGATCAGTCACAAAAGGAAGCACATGAGCAGGAAATGCTCGCAAAACGCATGGCTGATATCCGCCATAAATTCTTGGTCATTAGCGGCAAGGGCGGCGTCGGCAAAAGCTCGGTGGCCGTCAACCTGGCCGCAACCCTGGCAGCACAGGGCCACAAAGTTGGCATTCTTGATGCCGATATTCACGGACCCAACATTCCCAAGATGCTCGGCGTTGACGACCAGAAACCGATCAGCGGCGAAGATGGCGTTATGCCAATTGCTGTTACCGATAACCTGCGGGTTATGTCAATCGCGTTTTTCCTAAACAGCACGGAGGACGCGGTTATCTGGCGCGGGCCCATGAAACATTCCCTGATAAAGCAGTTTCTGGGCGAAGTCATCTGGGGCAAGCTCGATTACCTGATCATCGATTTACCGCCCGGAACCGGCGATGAGGCCCTGAGCGTATCACATGTGCTTAAAGAGGTTGACGGGGCCGTGGTCGTAACCACCCCGCAGGACGTGGCCCTGCTTGACAGTCGCAAGAGCATTACGTTCTGCCGTGAAATCAAAATCCCCTGCATCGGTGTAATTGAAAACATGAGCGGCCTGCACTGTCCCCACTGCAACGAACTGATAGACCTATTTAAAAGCGGCGGCGGAGAACGCATCGCGCAGGAAATGAAAGTACCCTTTTTGGGCCGCATTCCGCTTGATCCCGAAATGGTGATGAGTACTGACGAGGGCCGCGCCTATGTTTCCGATCACCCGGAATCAAAGGTTGCTGAAGCCTTTAATGCCGTAGCCGAAGCCTGGAAAAAACGCCTGGATGGCTAAAGAGTTCTGAACACGCACAATAAAAAGGCCCGCTTAAGCGGGCCTTTTTATTATTACCTCAAACCATTAATTACCTTTTATGTTCATTTCTTTGTGCGGCACAAAGAAACGAACCAAAGAAAAGCCGCCCCTGCGTTTCGCGTCCCGACTAAAGTCAGGATTCCCTCGCCGGGCACATTCTCAAGGGGTCGTTATGAACTCGCACATTCGGGCGCTCAAACAGCATAACGACCGTATCCTTGATAATGCACCCGTCTCGGCTGCCAAACGATGGGGTTTAAAACCTTAAAAACAAAAAATTAAGGCATCATAACACCCTATCTTTACAGGCTGTTCAAAAAGATTCAGATACAAGGCGCGCGATATCATGAAGAATGAGGCGTACTCTTTCGTACGCCGCATATAGCGCACCACAGTACGATGAGCCTTTTTCAGCAGCCTGCTACGAATCCAGCTGAAAATCTCCCAACAGCTTCTGCATATCCTCCGGCACATCCGCACGCACCCGCAAATCCTCGCGACTGCGATGATTTTTTAAACGCAACACTTCAGCATGCAGCATGGTTCGCGCGCAAAGCCCGCTGCCCCCGCCATACAGTGAATCACCCAACACCGGGTGCCCCAGGGAAGCCAAATGCAGCCTGATCTGATGGGTGCGCCCGGTATGCGGTCGCGCACGCAGCAGACTGTAGCCCTCAAAATCATGCAGCCTTCGCGCCCCTCATAGACCAGCACACGATCTCCGTTATGCACCTTCCGTGAGACTGCACTTGCACACGCTGTTCGTTGACCCAGGCCGCACCAAGCACGATCAGCTTGCGCGCCTGAATGCGGCTCACCTCCGGCAAAAAGTGCACAATAGCCTGATCAAAGCGAAGCGGCTCTTCAAGCCCATTGACAGCAAACGTATAGGATTTGAGCTTTGCTGAATTACTTGTTTGCATAGAAATTATTCAACCGGCTAAATTATCGAATTGCATAGTCAAACTTTTTTGTCTATAGTCTTTGGGTCTGAAGCTGCACAACAGTACCATGACACACACACTATTCAAGCTTGCAGGAGAGAAGCACATGAGCAAAAAAGGACTGATTGTATATGACTCCATTTATTCTTCAACAAACGAGGTTGCCTACTGGCTAAAGGCCTTAATCGGAGAGGATCAGCATGTTGAGGTAAAGCATTTTGACCAGGTAATCACGGTTGCGCCCTATGACTACGTAATTATCGGAAGCTATACACGGTGGGAAAAGCCCTCCAAGCGCACGCAAAAATTCATTGCGAACAATCACAGTGAACTGGCCCAAAAACAGGTGTGCTATTTTCTAACCTGTGGCGACAATGATGAAACCATGGTATTGAAGGTTCCGGGTCAGCAGGCGCATTTGATCGCCGGACGCAATTATTTAATCGGTGTTATGGAGCAGTATCCTGATATCAAGCCGGTTGTTATCGGCGGATTCGGCGGCCGGGAGTGCATGCCGCACCTGAGTCGCCTGGATACCGTGCAGATCTGGTTGGTCGGCAAGCTTGCCAAGGAACACGCTCCCTGGGAAGGACTTGAAATCTGGGAATCAATGGTGCAGGAGCGCGTTGAAATTTTTGCCAATGAGGTGCGCGAAAAGATTCTGGGCCTGCCCGCACGCACTGATGCCGAAAAACTGCGTTGGTTCTGGAATTCAGTGCAGCCGGCTAACCGCACGGACACGGCTCTTCCAAAATACACACCGAAACATTATTCCGAGCACATGAACACAAAAAAGATCTATTTTACGCGCTCGCGCATGAGGGGAGACCTGAACCTGGCCTGCTCGCTTGTACGGGACTGGGCCGCACAGAACGGCATTGACCTGCAGGAACAGAAACGCACCTTCTTTAACGTCTACTATCATGGCATGAAACAGTACGGCGGCAAGATGCTCACCATTCACATTGTCGCCGCTGAATTTGTTGAGGATCCAGGCAACGTTCAGATTGCATTCCGCAACTGGGACAAACCCGATGTCCGCAAAGGCGCAGAGGAAGATATCACCAAAGCCGAACAGCTTCTGTGGGCTGATGACCGCAAAATCAACTGACAGACCTCACAACCATCTGCTTCCAAAATATGAAAACGGCATTCCCTCAAAGGGGATGCCGTTTGCTTTTACACGATGCTACTCATCTGCCTCGCATGCGGCTCACTGAACAGGAACCGGCAGCTAGAACGTGGAGCCGGTTTCCCTTCTTAATAAAGGTGAGTCTAACAGATTCAGCTATGCGTTACTGCCCCAAGGCAATCGCGCTGCCCAGGGCTTCAACCTCCGAACAAGCTGCCGGATGCCGACGGATTGCCCCGGCTTCATCAATGCTGCCATAGGTCAGCTGATAAGCCAGACTCATGTCAAGCGCGTCGAAAAAATACCGCGCGCTGAGCAGGATACCCTCAAAATTCCGCTTTCCCTTAGAGCCACCGACCGACAGCACAATACCACGGCCCGTACCGCTTGCACGCGCGCTATTCATATTCTGCTTAAGCTGGTATTTTCGTACCCATAAGGCTTGGGAGCGATCCACCATGGCCTTGGCCATGGCTCCGAAAGAATAGAAAAAAACCGGGGCAGCAAGCACAATCACATCTGATGTTTCAAAAAGCGGGTAGATCTGGTCCATGTCATCCCGCAGCACGCAACAACCGGTTTGCGCACAGCCACCACAGGCTGTGCAGGGCTGAATATTCAAATCGCGCAGAAAAATTTCGTGTGCACTGACGCCGGCACCACGAAGGCCGCCTAGAAATGCATGCATCAATATATCGGTATTGCCGTCTTTGCGCGGACTACCATATATGGCGGTGATATTCACAGACACGGAATGCGACCTTTGGCTTACATGAAAGGGGAATTAGTGTAACGCGCGGTGCAGCGCTTCAGGTTTAGCAACTAGATCCGTTGCTGCACTGAGCACACAGCCCTGTGAACTCAAGACGATGACCGGTTATGGTAAAACCGAAAGCCTGGGAAATACAGCCTTCCAGGTTATCCAGCGTATCCATCTCAACATCAGCAACACGACCGCACTTTTGGCAACGCGCATGGTAATGCTCAGAAATATCGCCGTCAAAACGTTTCTGCCGCCCACCAACCTCAATTTTCCTGGCCAACCCTTGTTCACTCAGCCACTCAAGATTGCGATATACCGTTGCCAGGCTCACACGCGGCAATCGACGACGAACCTGCGTATAAAGCTCATCAGCTGTAGGATGGCTCTTAACTGCCCGTAATTCGCTTAAAATCACATCCCGCTGATTGGTTATCCGCAGTTTTTCCAACTTCATTCAGTAGTTCCTTTCAGATTTATCATATAAATTCTTTTATATATAGTAATTATTATCCCCTAAAAACTAATCTGTCAAGGGAAAAGCGGCTTTTTTAAGTATATTCAGTACGATGAGTGCAGAATCGGTTTACTTTTAGCTTTAATATGCTATGTTTTAACCAGTTTCCCCCAGAAAATACTTGACATTTATTTGATAAAAGTTATTATTCCTATAAGTTAATTTGAGATGTATTTGCTGTTTCCGACCCCTAATGGGAGGATTTAGCGAAAAAATAAATGCTATCGGAACAATAAACTATTTTTTTCCTGAAAGGAGCTTCACTATGGACTTCAAGAACAGCAAAACAATGCACAACCTGATGAACTCATTCGCGGGTGAATCACAAGCCCGCAACCGCTATACCTATTTTGCCGGGATAGCCCGCAAAGCAGGCTATCAGCAAATCGCGGGAATTTTTGAAGATACCGCCTACAACGAAAAAGAACATGCCAAGGTATTTTTCAAACATCTGGCCAGCTACCTAGGTGAAGAACCTACTATAGTGGACGTGGTGGCAAAATTTCCGGTTGTGCTGGGCAATACGCTGGTTAACCTGAAAGCATCGGTTGCAGGCGAAAACGAAGAGTGGACCCTGCTGTATCCGGAAGGAGCCAAAATCGCCGACGAGGAGGGTTTTCCCGAAGTGGCCGAGAGTTTCCGCCAGATTGCCCAAGCCGAAAAAGAGCATGAAAACCGCTTTGAGGCCTTTGTCAGCAACATCAACGGCGACACGGTGTTCAAGAAAAAGGAAAAAGTGAAATGGCGCTGCCGCAATTGCGGACGGGTTATTGAAGGCGACTCCGCCCCGCAGACCTGCCCGGCCTGCCAGCATCCACAGGCTCATTTTGAAGTCTGTGCTGAAAATTATTAATAGTTTTGAATAGGGGGACTACGATGAACCAGTTACGCGAAGTGTATAAATGTGAAGCATGCGGCAATATTGTTGAAATCGTCCACGCCAGCAAAGGCGCGCTTGTGTGCTGTGACCAGCCCATGAAGCAGCTGAAGGAAAACTCAGTTGATGCCGCGCTGGAAAAACATGTCCCGGTGCTCAACCTGAACGGAACAACAGCCACTGTAAAAGTCGGCAGCGTGGCGCATCCCATGGATCCTGACCACTATATTGAATTTATTGAGCTGCTAACAGCCGCGCGCGTATACCGGGCAGAACTGAGCCCCGGCAAAAAACCTGAGGCCTCCTTTGATATTCATGGAGAGGTAATCGCAGCGCGTGCCTACTGCAACAAACACGGTCTGTGGAAAAACCAGTAGCATAACCTCACCCGTTGCTGCAAACACGGCACGCATAACCAGGAGGTTTAATTATGACAGATGCTCTCGCGGTCGGCAGCCGCGCCCCGGATTTCGAACTGCCGGGAACGGTTGATGAAACCGTGCGGCTGACCAGCCAGCTTAAAGGCGACCCCGTGCTGCTGCTGTTTTACCCGCTTGACTGGAGCCCGGTATGTACCAGTGAACTGTGCAGTCTTGACGCTGGTTTCAACAACTACACCGGTCTGGGAGTTTCGGTCTTCGCGATCAGCGTTGACAGTATTTTCTCGCATAAGGCCTTTGCAGAACATCACGGAATCGGGATACCACTGTTGAGTGATTTTAACAAAACAGTCTGCCAGGACTATGGTGTTTTATATCCGGAACTCATGGGCCTGCAAGGTGTAGCCAAGCGGGCGGCGTTTCTGCTGGATGCCGAAGGCATAGTTCGCTACGCGTGGGTAACAGAAGATCCTGCGCAGATGCCGGACTTCACGGAAATCAAGCAACAAATAGAACTGCTGGGCTAGAACATTTTTCTAAATAGTGTAGTCGTTTTTTTTGTCCACACCCCGGTGAAAACCGGGGCCCAGACAATATATTTTTAAAATCCCCGTCATGCCGGCTTTCGCAGGCATGACGAAAAGAAACCTGGAATCTTTATGACTATAAAAAAACCATAACAATTACTGCACGAAAAAACCCCGCGTTTCTAACGCGGGGTTTTTTATATAAAGCACATTGCCATTGAACACACCCAAAAAAACGGCTATTCGGGGTGCTTTATTTCCTCGTAGCGCTCTTTGAAATCAAATGGTTTGAAAGTCGGACTCGTGGAATTATGGCAGATTGTACAGGTTTTCTCATCGGGCTTGTTTTTCAACCCGGCGCACAAAGCCATCTCTCGATGTTTTTCAGGATCGGCCTTCCACTTCGACCTATTCATAATTTTCGCGCTGCTGTAAGCTTTTCCTGCCCCATGACAGGCCTCACACTGAATGCCGGGATTCTGTTCCGAACCGGTCGTATGACAACCAAGGCATGCAGCATCCTGCGTATAATCTTTTTGAGGATCAAGCCCTGCTTTCTGTTTGACTTCAAGCGCGGCACCCGGCTTCAGCGTCTCAAATGCCATGGCATGCGACGTCTTCTGCCAACTTTTATAAATTTTCATATGACACATTTTGCACTTTTTAATCCCAACGTACTCTTCCGCAGTATAGGCAATAAAGGGAAGGCCGAACAGGACCAATGCAAGCGCAATAAACAGCAGTATTTTTTTCACAGCAGAACTCCGGTTTCTCGAATTGTCTTAAACACGCACGGTGTCAGGCGGGTCGATAGTTACCTCAGGTTAACTATTTATAATGCTAACAGAATCGAAGCCCTTCTGTCAAGATGTTTCAAAAAAACCCTTTAAAAAAGGTCGTTTGCGACCCGTGAGGCGCAAACCGGCACGCACTACTTTCCCTGTACCGCATGTCTTTTTTTGTGGTATGATTGATGTTGTTGACACTGCAGCCGGCACAGACCTGCCCGGCAGATACTCATTTTACAAAAAACTGGGGGTTGCATGATACCGATAGTCGCCGTGGTCGGCAAATCAAATAGCGGAAAGACAACGCTGATTGAAAAGCTCATTCCGGAATTGAACAAAAGGGGATACCGCGTAGCAACGATTAAACATCACAATCATGCACTTGAAATCGATACGCCCGGCAAAGACAGCTGGCGCCACAAGCAGGCCGGGGCCCAAACCACGTTTATCAGCACACCCGGTGCGCTCGGCATGGTGCACTCAGTAGACAGCGATATGACGCCGGTTGAAATCCGCAACCACTTTATCGACAATGCAGACCTGGTTCTGGCCGAAGGTTTCAAACAGCTCAGCGTTCCAAAAATCGAAGTATTCAGAAGTTGCGCGCATACCGAACCCCTGTCAACAGGCGATAAAAACCTGCTGGCAATTGCAAGCGACAAAGGCCTGGACATTGGAGCACCCTGCTGCGGACTTGATGATATTGAATGTCTGGTTGACATTATTGAACAGCAGGTCATTCAAGCCACCGGGCCCGACATCATTGTGCGCGTTGACGGCGTGCAGGTTCCGCTCAAGCCTTTTATTCATGACTTTATGCGCAATGCGCTGCAGGGTATGCTGCGGGCCCTTAAAGGCTGTGAAGATGCAAAACGAATTGATATTACGATCAAATAAGCACATCAGTACCATGGGAAACAGACGCTAAAAGCTTTTCTTAGATTTTTTTTATTGTCATGGCCCCTTCCAGCCACAATTTACTACAGATCTCGATTCTCCCGATCGGTAAAATAAAAGACCGCGAGCTGGCGGTCAGGGCACGCGATTTCGCCGACCGCATTTCCCATGATATCCGACTGACCATTGAACCAATTAAAGACTCAACCCCTGAACAGGAAGCCAAACGCCTGTTGGCCCACATCAAAAAACAACCGGGCTTCATATTCGCACTCAGCGAGCACGGTCGATCCTATACCTCCGAAAAGTTCTCATCCCGGCTCTACGGCCTGGGGGCACGGGTTTATTTTATTATCGGAGGCCCTTTTGGACTGCCACCCGCAATTCAGCAGGCTGCTGATGAACTGCTGGCCCTGTCCAGCATGACATTTCCGCATGAAATTGCCCAGGTACTGCTGCTGGAACAACTCTACCGTGCCGTCAGCATTCATCATAACCGCAAATACCATAAATAAAAAGCCGGCCCGACTGCCACACTTCTCAAAACCTCCCTCCAGCACAAACAGCAAAAAAAACAGGCCTGCCTGCCAATTTTCTTGACAGGAATACTTAATGAGTTTATAAATATTATTAAATACTAAATATGCGTATACTAAATTTATTTTAGGTACATCAACTATTAGTATCCATAATTTTCAAAGGAGGAAAAACAGATGCTAAAAGGAATAAAAAACCTCCCCACGAGGATCAGAGACTTCCTCAAGCCCATGTGGCGCACCATCTGGATCGCGCTGGCAGGTCAGGGTATCTTTCTGATATCCGTCATTACCATGTCGCCGCTGCGCATGTGGGAGAACCCGGTACGCAACTATAATCTTTATTATGTTCCCATGCTGGCCATTGTTCTGGGCTACCTGTTTTATCGCTGCTGCACTGAAGAAAACGAAGCCAGAGGATATCTTTTCGGCTTTTTTGCCGCCTTATTTGCCTGGCCCCTTATCGGCGAAGTGGCCAATATCCCGGTCGACAAGGGCCTGATTACACAGTTCAGCGACTTCAATATAAAACTTATAGGTGCCTATTTCTACGTGGCTGCGGCCTGGGCACTTTTGCATGTCATGTGGCGCACAGGCGCTCTTAAAAAAACGGTCTGCGTCTTTTTCATGACGTTCCTTTCGATCTGGACGTTTGAACTGTATATGGACAATTATTCAAGCATGGATTCCGCCATGTTTATCCCGATCGGCGGCCTGCTTGTTGCGGCAATTGTTATTATGCTGCTTATCTGTCTGAAAAAAGCACTGGGCCTTTTCAAACTCAAAAAACCCTTCAAGGCTATTCTTGGCATTCTGGTCACTGTTATTGTGGCCGTCATAGCCCTGCCCAAGTATATCGGTGTCATCGCCTTTGATGATCCCCTGAGACAAATGGCACCCATGGCCACACTGGTGCTGTGGGGCGCACTGCTCGCCACCTTTCTTATCCTGCTCGCAGCCAGAAAAACCGATTCTCTTGAGCGCAAAACCATGCTCGGCTGCATCTTCTACATTGTGTTTGCCCTGATTCTCATGAGCAGCCAGTGGAAGGAACCTCAGACCTTTTACGTAAAATATGAAGCCGCACACATTGACCACGAAATAAAAGCCCTGCAGCAGGACAAGGAAACCCTGGCACGGCTTTTTGATTACATGGCGAACAAGCGCATGCTCGGAGCAAAAGACTACAAGTATATGTATGAGCACGGCATTATAACGATTGATGAACTGAAACATCTTGTCAGCATCGGCAGGATCGACGGCAAGGGCCTTGAGTTCCTGGCAACCCGCGGCATTATTACCCTAGATGAGTTCCAGACAGTGCTTGACAATAAAAATCTCACCGATGAAGACATGAAGCCCCTGGTTGAAATGGGTATCGCCGAGAAGAATGAACAGGGCGTTTACGAACTGAAGCGCGAGTATATAAAAATCGAAGACAAAATAAATACTGAATCAGATGTAAATTCGCACTAAGGAGAGCTCTTATGGCAGAGATAGCGGAAGAAAGATACATTACTCCCCTTGCAAAGTGGTCGCGGGTGCTGGAAATTTTCATCCCCGGCTACATGTTCGGCAAGGCCTGGGGCATTGCCACTGAAGACACGCTTGACCTTTACAAGGCTATTTTCCCGGAATTCCTCATTACCATGGCTGAAGGGATGAAAGAGGCGCTGATGAAGACCGACAGCGAGCCCTTAATGCGTCTGTTTTCAACCTGTTCCGGCGCGCTGGTTGGCTTCCTGGTTATTCTCGTACTGGGAGTCTTCATGCATTTCGCGCTGGGAGACCGCAAGTATATTGACTCGCTGCGATTTACTTCCATCACCCTTATCCCGCTCGCAGTTATGAACGGGACCCTTTCTCATGTGACCAACACCCTCTTTGAAACGCTCGGCGGGGGTGAGACCATAGAGACGCTTACCAAAAGCGCGGTTGATTCCCCCAGCGGACAGATAAAAATGTTCTGCGTGTTCTACATGCTGGCAATCTGGATGCTGGGAAAAAGAACCGGCGTTGTGGGCAAACGGCGCTATTTTGTGCTGTTGGTCGGCATAGGCTTCCTTGCGGCCTATTTTTACCTGGGCCTTGGAATAACCCCCCAGGAAGCGGCTGAAGTTTTGCCCAAAATGATGGCCGCACACGGTCAACACTAAAGGAGGTGAGTTGCCATGATGATTGCTAAACAAAAATTTGTAACAATAAATAAGTGGGCGCTGTTTGCCGCCATTTTTCTGTATCTCATCGGCATATTCTCCCCGCTTAAATATCTGCAGCCGGGCCTGCTGTTCGTATTTTTTGCCGGCTTTCTCTGCCTCTTTCACAAGGATTACCTTGCACCGAAACCGCGCACTGCAGGAATGTTGTGGCTGCTGCCGGTTTGGATAACGATTTTCACCGCAACCACTCCGCTGACCTCGTCTGGCGATGGCAACCCCCTGCTGTTTCTGCTGAGCCTGCTGTGCGGCCTGATCCCCTGCGTTTTGCTGCTGACCGGCTCGTCAGAAGAAAAAATGCCGAAAAGGCCGCGCCTAAAAATCGTGGTCGTTCGTACCGTGGTACAAAGCAGTATTTTTGTGATCTGGGCATCGCTCACCTCATATTGCTTTATTAAGGGAACCCGGCCGGACATGCTATTCTGGGCGGCGTTTCACGTAAGCACGGTGGCCATTTTTCCCGTATTCTTCGGCCGTGCTATCTGCGGCTGGATCTGCCCCAACGCAACCATGCAGGATGCGCTGTATAAAAATATGACCTTCAAACGGCCGATTGAAAATCTGCCCAGGGCCATTGAAGCGCAGAGCAGCACCGCCTGCATGAACATCAGCGGCAAGGTTGATGCCCGCGCGCCCCTGTTTCCGGCAACGCTGCTGCTGTCATGGTTCCCCATGTTCTTTGCCGAAACCATCTGGGATCTTACCGGCGTTGCCTGGTATCCAATAGTATTTATGTATGGTCTCATTGTTCTGTCCCTTGTTTTCAAATGGCGCAAAATGTGCACGCATTTCTGCTGGCTCTCATCCTACCGGGGAATCGGCTGTCATAACAGCCTGTGGCGCATCCGTTATAACCGCTCACAATGCAAACAATGCAAGGTCTGCGCAGCCGAGAAGGCTTGTCCGTTCTATATCGATATCCGCAACCAGGACAATGAAATGCCGGCAACCTGCTGCCTGTGCTTCAGCTGCATGGAAGCCTGTCCCTTTGAGGGCGTCATAACCTATACGCGCAACCCTGTTGAAAAGGCGCGGCTTAAGCTTGAAGCAAAAACCGGCATTATTGAAGCAAAGCCGGAGGCGACCAAAGCAGCGTAGCGCTTGTAGAGCACCTGTTTATATGTTATTTTGCAGGGAATCGGTAGCAACCGGTTCCCTGCATTTTTTTTATACGCACGCATCGCGTCTAAATCTTCGGAGGAACCCACCCGACGGTTAACCTCTTTTTTTCATCCTTGCACCATGGTACGATACATGCCCCTTCTTGATATGAAAAATATTCGCCTGAACTTCGGCGGCCCGCTGCTGCTTGACGGCGCAGACCTCATAGTTGAACCCGGTGAGAGAATCTGTTTGCTCGGGCGCAACGGCGAGGGCAAATCAAGTCTGATTAAAATCATACATGGTGACCTGAGCCCTGACAGTGGCGAAATAGTCCGGCAACAAGGGCTACGCATTAGTATGCTTGAACAGGAGGTGCCCGGGGGCATTCCCGGCACGGTCTTTGATGTTGTTGCCGGCGGCATCGCGGGCCTTGGCGCGCTGGTGGCCGAATATCATGCTTTAAGCATGCGCATGCAGACAGCTCATGATGAAAGCCACACCCAACGCTTGGGCGATATACAGCACCGCCTTGAACTTGAAGGCGGCTGGCAGATACAGCAGAAAGTAGCATCCGTTCTATCACGGCTTAACCTGCCCGCGGATGCGCCGTTCGCTAACCTGTCTGCCGGACTCAAGCGCCGCACCATGCTTGGCCGCAGCCTGGCCGGACAGCCGGATCTTTTGCTGCTTGATGAGCCCACCAATCATCTTGACATAGAATCAATCAACTGGATGGAAGATTTTCTGCTGCGCTTTGAGGGCAGCATACTCTTCGTCACCCACGACCGTATGTTTCTACGGCGCCTTGCCACGCGCATTGTTGAACTTGACCGCGGCAGGCTCGCGAGCATGCCCGGTGATTACAACGCGTATGAAAAACGCAAACAGGCCGAACGTGCTAACGAAGAAACACAACGGCAGGCTTTCGATAAAAAACTTGCGCAGGAGGAAGTCTGGATCAGGCAAGGCGTCAAGGCGCGGCGCACCCGCAACGAAGGACGCGTTCGAGAGCTTGAACGACTACGCAGCCAACGCAGCGAGCGCAGACTCGTGCCGGGCATGGTGCAGATGAATGCTGCTAATGCCGGAAACAGCGGCAAAATTGTTTGCGAGGTGAAACAAGCAGCCTTTGGCTACACCGAAAAACCGGTCATCAAAGATTTTTCAACGATTATCCTTCGAGGCGACCGCATCGGCATTATCGGCCCCAACGGCACGGGTAAAACTACGCTTATCCGTTTGCTGCTGGGGGCCGTGCAGCCAAGTTCAGGCACGGTACGAATGGGCACCAATCTTGAAATTGCCTATTTTGATCAGCTGCGAGACCAGCTTGATGAAAATAAAACCGTTTTTGAGAATATCGCCGACGGCAATCATACGGTGACCATTGCCGATAAAAGCCGCCATGTCATCAGTTATCTCCAAGATTTTCTTTTTGCACCCGAACGATCCAGAAGCCCGGTTTCAAGCCTCTCAGGCGGCGAGCGCAACCGGCTGCTGCTCGCCAAACTGTTTACACGACCGTCCAACCTGCTGGTACTTGATGAGCCCACCAATGACCTTGATGTGGAAACCCTTGAACTGCTAGAAGAATTGCTGCTGAAATATGCGGGCACGGTACTGCTCGTGAGCCATGATCGCGCCTTCCTCAACAATGTCGTCACCAGCACACTGGCCCTGGAGGGCGGGGCGCATGTGGCCGAGTTTGTTGGAGGCTATGATGACTGGCTGCGTCAGCGCGCACAGCCCGGATCCGAGTCAAAACAACAAGCAGCTGTCCAACCCCCACGCAAAAAAAAACAGCCTAAAAAAGGACTTACGTTTAAACAAAAAGCTGAGCTTGGAAAAATCCCTGAGCGCATCGAGCAGCTTGAAGATGAGCATCAAGAGCTTTACGCCCGTTTATCCGACCCTGAGCTCTACCGGCAGGACGGCGCGGCAGTAACGCAAATCAAGACGCGCTATGAAGAAATCGAGCAGGAACTTCCGCTGCTGTATGAGCGCTGGCAGGAGCTTGAAGAAATAGGGGAATAATGTTCCGCTGCTTCCGCCTTCCGTTCTTGCGCATTCGCAACAAACAAGGCATAGCAGAAGGAGTTGGCAGGATATTGAAAAAGCACTTTTTACAGGCTGTTCAAAAATGCGCCGGATGCAAGGCGCGCGCAATCATGAGAAATGAGGCGAACTTTTCCGTACGCCGCAGTGATAAATAACAAGCTCACCTCAGCAGACGGGCGTTTTCCAACAGTCTGCTGGTGCCTGTCACAATCAGACAACTACTCAACACCCTGAGTCAAAAGATAATCATCGTAGCTACCGGTAAAATCATCAATACCGTCCGGCTTCAGCTCAATAATACGCGTTGCAATTGATGAGACAAATTCCCGGTCATGGCTCACAAAGATGAGCGTACCGGGATAATTTTCAAGGGCATAATTGAGGGCCTCTATGGATTCCATGTCCATGTGATTGGTCGGCTCGTCCATGAGCAAGACATTTGGCTGCTGCAGAATAAGTTTACAAAACAACATGCGCCCCTGTTCGCCGCCGGAGATGACATTAACCGGCTTATTAATCTCATCCTTGGAAAACAACAACCGGCCAAGAGTAGCCCGGAGAACCTGCGCATCCTGTCCTTCCGGTTTCCAGTGGTTCAGCCAATCGATAATCGATGTATCGGAGGCAAAATCAGCAGCATGATCTTGGGCAAAATAGCCTATATTGGCATTCTCCGACCAGGTCACGGACCCGCTATCCGCCACCAATTCTCGGGCCAGACAACGAAGCAACGTGGTTTTACCAATACCGTTAGGACCAATAATCGCAATGCGCTCTTCAGCCTTGAGCATCAAGTCGAGTCCCGCAAACAGAGGCGCCGCACCATCATAACTCATACTCAGGCCCGCTACCTTCAGCACCCGCTTAAAAAGCTTTTTCTTCTGCTCAAAGCGAATAAACGGACTCACACGACTTGATGGCTTGATGTCCGCAAGCTTTATTTTATCAATCTGGCGAGAACGCGAAGTCGCCTGACGGGCCTTGGAGGCATTGGCGGAAAAGCGGCTCACGAATGTGCGCAGCTCCGCGATCTGGGCTTTTTTCTTGGCATTGCTGGCAACCAGGCGCTCCCGGGCCTTGCTAGCCGCGGTCATATATTCATCATAATTGCCCGGATACACTCTGAGCTCGCCATAATCAAGATCAGCCATATGCGTGCAGACACTGTTGAGAAAATGGCGGTCATGGGAAATAATGATCATGGTACTGTTGCGCGCGTTGAGAACGTCTTCCAGCCAGCGAATAGTATTGATGTCAAGATTATTGGTCGGCTCATCCAGCAGCATAATATCAGGATCGGCAAACAGCGCCTGCGCCAGCAGCACACGCAGTTTCCAACCCGGCGCTACAGCCTGCATAAGACCGTCGTGTTGCTCAAGGGGAATACCCACGCCAAGCAACAGTTCTCCGGCATCGGATTCGGCATTATAGCCGCCCATCTCGGCAAATTCGGCTTCAAGTTCGGCTACTTTCATGCCATCCGCATCGCTCATTTCAGGAAGACCGTAGATGCGATCGCGCTCCTGCTTTACCTGCCACAGCCTGGCATGACCCATAATAACGGTATCCATAACCGTACAGTCCTCAAATGCGAACTGGTCCTGGCGTAGCTTGCCGACGCGTTCATGCGGATCAGCGGAAACAGTGCCGACCGTCGGCTCCATGTCACCGCCGAGTATTTTCATGAGCGTCGATTTCCCGCACCCATTAGCACCAATGAGGCCGTAGCGATTGCCTTCGCCAAACTTGACAGAGATGCGTTCAAAGAGCGGCTTTTCACCAAACTGTATGGCAAGATTAAATGTAGAAATCACGACACTACTCCAACTTTTAATTGTTTGTATACAACCGCCATACATTCATCCTGAATGGCGGTCACGATCGAAAAAAAGATGACAGAAAAAAGGCTGCTGATGCAGGATACTCACATCCAAAGTAGTGCTGTACAGATAGTCTATACGTTGCAGCGGCAGTTGATGTGTACGATTCCCAGAGGGTCGAAACTGCGGGGTCTTTTTCAAAAGCCTGTCATGAAATTACAAAATAGTATACCACAGCTGTAGTCGTTTACCTACAACATAACACCCAGTGCATGTGCATGAGGACACAGAGGTATGGCATTCCGGGATGAAACATTACAAACTATCTCTACTGGAGCGGACATGTTGAATTGAATTCCAGCACTTCTTTTGCTATGCTGACTAAGATGCTGGCATGATTGTGCCTGACAGGCCCCATGCTTTCCAACCTTTACACCCATAGACCCGCGAGGGCTATCATCTAATCGAGACCACTATGATACCGAGAACGCTTCTTGGCCGTGCACAGACCCCCGACAAAACAGGCGAACTTCAACTGCACCAACGGGGCGATGATTTTTTTATTTCCTACAATGGAAAAGAGCTCATGAACAGCCGCATGCACGGATCTGAGGATATACTAGCTGAGTTTGCCTGCAAGCCCATAGCCGACCGACCGAACGCCAGGGTGCTTGTCGGAGGACTTGGGCTTGGCTATACCCTAACCGCTGCCCTGGCTATTGTAAAAAATGATGCTACGGTAGTTATTGCCGAGCTCGTTCCGGCCGTGGTTCAATGGAACCACAGCATGTGTGGCCACTTGGCCGGCCATCCACTCAAGGATCCTCGCGTTCAGGTTCAGGAGCTTGATGTATGCCTCCTGCTCAAGAACGAGCAGGAAGGTTTTGATGCGATTATGCTGGACGTTGATAACAGTCCCGACAGCATGACCCAAAAAAGCAATAACTGGCTGTATACCAGAAAAGGCCTGTCGGAAATTTACAGTGCCTTGAGACCGCAGGGAGTTTTAACTGTGTGGTCGGCAGCGCCCGACAACGCCTTTACCCGCCGGCTCCAGAAGGCCGGTTTTAAGGTGCAGGAAAAAACCGTTAGCGCGCGAGGCAGCGGTAAGGGCGGACTTCACACTATCTGGATTGCCCGCCGTGCGGACGCATAGTTCTTCTCCAAAAAAGATTGGCGCATGAAACACTCAATAATACCTTCTAAAAGAAGTATGCGTTGTTAACGGAATGCACAACCCAGACGCAGGAGAACGTTTATCCTATGATCATTGATATCCATACACATCTGTTTGTCGAAGGCTGGCTGCCCCGTGAATTTTTTCACGGTATAGCGCGCTTTATTACCCATGAATTCGCAAAGCAGGGGATTCACCAAAGCAACGAGGAGGTTGGCGACGCGCTGCTGGAGGCCGGCAGCGATCCCGATGCCGCGATGCTGCTAGCTGAGATGGAGGAGGCCGGCATTGATACAAGCGTAATTTTCCCGGTCGATTTCGGACTGGAACTTGGTGATCCGGAGGTTCCCATCAAAGAGGTCAACCGGCTCTACGCCGAACTTGGCCGCAGGCATCCCGGCAAGCTGGTCCCCTTTGCCAGCGTTGACCCGCGCCGCAAGGGGGCGGCCGACATTTTTGAAACCTGTGTTTCCGAATGGGGCATGCGCGGTTTGAAACTGCACCCCAGTGCCGGATTTTATCCAAACCAAAAAGAGGTCTATCCTCTGCTTGAAATTGCTCAGCACAACAAGCTGCCGGTTATTATTCACTCCGGCTCAATGATGGTGCCCCTGCGCAGCAAGTATTCCCAGACAATCCATCTGGATGACCTCGGGGTTGATTTCCCGGACCTGCCCATCATTGCCGCCCATGCCGGCGGCAGTTTCGGGTACCAGCAGATGTTGTCACTCATGAGCATTAAACTCAATTTTATGGTCGACATATCCGCCTGGCAGATTTTTGCCCAGAGGAACTATGCCGGATTTTGCCGCGCGCTGCGCGAATTTTTAGATTTTACCGAACCTGAGCGCATCTTTTTTGGCTCAGACAGCCCGTCATTTCGTTCAATCATGTCCAATGCTGACTGGGTGCAGCTTATCCGGAATCTCCCGCAAAAATCACCGGAGGGAATTACGTTTACCGAAGATGAGATTGGATTGATTATAGGTGGAAACGCGCAGCGTCTTTTGAGTTTGTAACAGCCTCAATCAGGTACGCATGACAAAGAATTACTACTCATAGCGCAGCGCGTCGATGGGATTCAGCAGGAAGGGCTTCACAGTATCCGGGTACCCGCCGGTCCGAAAAAGAGGTAATCGCGGCATACATTTTTTGAGATGCGATTATAGTGGATGACTCTTGCTCTCAAGGTGTGCGTTTTGCAAGATATTTTGCAGCAAAACATTAGCAATGATCTCATGGCCAACTGCATTATAATGGCCATCATGTTCGAAGGTAATTTTTTTTCCTGAAGCCTCTTTTGCCGTTCGTAATTCCTCATAGGCCGAGACATAGTCAATTCCCAAAAGTTTAACTTGTGCCTCAACCGAGTTGTCGCTAAACATCAGGCTCAACGGCCCTGGAATATACAGTATAATGTGTCGGGCATTGCAATGTATACAACTGTAGTCATCAATCTGGACAAGCAATTTCCGTGTCGTTTCCCAGATGTCTTCAAGACCGCGCTCTTGAGGCGGCAATTCGAAACTTCCCTGCGCCAAGTCACAATGACGATTGCCTCTCGCCGCCTGAGATTGTCGATAGAGAAATAGCATGAGATGAGAGTGCGTGCAAAAAAAACCTTTAACACTGGAGAATAGTTTTTGTTTCAAGGATAACGGAGAGGCGGACACCGATTTGGAAGCTTGCGCAGGGTCCTTTTTCTCCAACCATTCTTTATTATTCCAGAGATCATTCCCCGAATCCCTAATCAAAATATTATCGGCATGCAGTGCGGTTATAATGATATCCGGCTGTACTACCGGCGCCAGTTGCTGCAAACGAAAAAATTCCTCGGCGGTCCCATAGGCATGGGTGCCGGCGTTGATCACATCAACCGACATGTTACCAGCGACATTCAGCTTTTCTTCCAAAATGGCGCAAAAAGTTTCGACATGCTCAACGCCAATACCGAAGGTCTGTGAATCACCGAGAATCAGTATACGTGTTACACCCGCCTGTTTTTTAGAGACCTCATCATCACGCAGCCCCAGACTGTTTATAAACCAGGTATAAGCAAAATCATTCAGCAACTTTTCGCGGCCGGTTTGATTCGGTGTGAGAATCCAGAACAAATTGTTATTATAGCTAACGGTTTGAAATTGCGGGAGGGTACGGTTGGCAATACGTCGACCCAATATGTCGGTTGTAACGGCGACATCAGGAAAAAAAACTGCGCACATTATTTCGACCAGAAACAATGCAGCCATCGTTGAACCGAACAGACACAGTATATTTGCCCGATTTTTTCGAATAATGTCAACCCCTTTTAGTAGTCAGACGCCAACAAGTGTCTGATTAGAAATTTGGGACTAGCAGCAAGGAAACAAATGATGTGTTTCCCTCTCCATTGAGCCACACATTTACTTGATATTATCATATAGCCAGCTCAAGTTGCTACACCAAACTCTAGCCTCTACGACACTATGATATATATCGTTAGGTGAAACCAGCTCAGATTAATTTATTCTAAGATACGGAGATTATAGGGATGTGTCGATTTTATATCAATAAATAAATTATTTAGCATGCAAGGTTTGTATTCTGTTTGATCTTGTAGAACAAAAGCATCCGACATAGCAGTAGTGCCGGATGAAACTAATAAAGCAGTCAGATGTGTCACAGGAGAAATGGAGGATGGGATTTAAAGAAATCCACAATGGCGTCCAGCGAACACGCTATACAATCAGGGAGGCGTCGGAAAATGCATGAACCCAGCCGCACTCATAGGCTGCTACTTATAGCGCAGCACGTCAATGGGATTCAGCAGCGAGGCTTTATAGGCAGGATAAAAACCGTCAACGCGCGGAACGGCGGCAAGGGCGGCTTCACACCAGTAAGGTTGCCCACCACGCCGAATGATTTTTGAATCACTCCATGCTTTTTGCCCGGGCAACCGTGCCCCTGTCTTGCTGCAAACTTTTTCCTGATGGCCCGTTCGTAAGCGTAACACAAAATTGCCGCCCTGGAGAGAGGGGCTCAGAACCTCACTTCAGATACCCCAAAGCCCGCAATTCTTCAAAATAGCGCTCTGAAACTTTTTGATCAACCTGTTTGTCCTTGAAAAGTGGCTGGTATCGCTGGAGCAACGTCTCAAGCGACCCTTTCATTGCTGCACGAACATCCAGCAGAGAATCAATTTGATTATTTGTTTCATGCGGCTCATGCTTTAAATCATAAAGCTGATCGGGGCGTTCCCGCTGAAAATCCATACATGTATATTGTCCCTCATACAAAACTAAATGCCTTCCAAAATCAAAAAAAGATCCGACCACCTCCCGATCTTCAAGCCCGGCTTTCTGCAGGGAACGTGCCGCAACATACTCCGGAATAAGCAGATTAGAGACACTCAACATCGTGGGAAAAATATCACTGAGAGTGACCCGGGCCTTAATCCGTCCGGTCCGCCGACTAAAGGGAAGCTTACTAACAAGAGGTACACGCAATACCGGATCATACATCGGCGTCTTATGCCCGTAGCAATCATGCTCGCCCAACAACTCTCCGTGATCAGAAGCTACAATAATCAATGAGTCATCATACATGTCCATTTGTTTAAGGCGCTCAAAAAAAACCCCGAGCTGTGAATCAATCTACATAATTTCCGATTCATATTGTGTCAGCTGAAAGAAATTCCAGACTTGAGGGGATATCCGATTAAGAAAATAATGCAGCAGAAACAGCCTGAGACGTTCAAGCTGCGGGAACCTTCCTTTGAAAAATTCTCCGGCAAAAGGGCGCGGAGGATAGTAAGGTTCATGGGCATCCAGAAAATTTACAAAAAGAAAAATTGGGTTCTCTTCTGCTTTTTCCAAAACGCTCAATGCTTTTGCCACAATCATATCGGCAGTCCGATAATACAAAACAGCCTGCGGCCAGAATCCGGTCATAGCACATAATAAATGCAGTGGAGTCCTAAATGAATTTTGATATATCTGCCCTAATCCCCATGCAACATCCCGCACTTGAAACCCCTGACCCAGGTTAATTGATGGTTTAAAAACAAGTGGATTAGATACAATACCGACTGTGGCAAAACCATTTTTCTGAAAAATTTCTGCCAGTGTCAGGGCTTCATCCGCTAAAGGATTTGGCTCAGGAAAATTAAAAATATCACGCTGTGTTGATTCAAGATTCCCATAGCAGCCATGTTCAAGAGGGGGCTGTCCGGTGAACATAGATGCATGAGAGGGAACAGTCCAGGGCGCAGGTGCAATACAGTTTTCAAAAACAAGGGCATCCTGCCCGAAAGCTTCAAGGTTGACCGTTTGCGACCTGCCTCCGTATAAAGACATACTCTCTACACGAACAGTATCCAACACCAGCAAAATCACTCTTTTTGTCTCAACCTCTGCCCTAGGCGGATCAACCGGGATCATTACGATACGATTATCATAATAATTTTTCGCAACGGAACCTGCGAGCAGGAATACAGTCCCTATAAACAGCACACTTACTATAATCCAACCATTGCTTGCCCAGCCTTTTTGCATCAAACTTTTTCTTAAAAAAACAGCCAAGCCAATAAAAACAAAAAATCAAAACAACACCGCCGCTATAAATAAGCGGCATAATGGTGCTCAAAAATTCATGGCTGGAAACAGCCAATACTATGTAATTTAAATTAGAACAAAAATGATAAAGTAAAGCAGTGGCAGCAATTTCAAGTACAAAAAGATATCTGCGAGCGCAGGTATCCGAACTTTCTTTTCGCAAGGTGTACAGTCTATAGCCTATCAATGCCGTGACAAATATAAACGAAAGATGATTGTCGTATACATGTATTTGGGGAAGATTCCTCCATGCATAGATGGGAAAGGTAAGCCTTCCCAGTAATCCATACAACAAGACGAATGGAGGCAGAAAAAAGCAACCATAATACCAGTTCAGGGAACGGTGCCCCCCTTTTTTAACAATTCCAGCGACCAGAATTCCCGCAGAAAGGCCCAGACCGGCCCAAATAACACAGTTAAACAAGAGAAGGCACAATGGATAAAGCACCGGGGTCTGATGCAACGATTACACAATAAAAAAAGCATCACAACAGGAAACAATACATCCGGCAACAAAGCCGAGTAAAACGCCATGAAAAATAACTGGGCCTGTTCCTCTTTGCATTTCAACCTCCAACATGTAAGTCTGTCCGGGCAATTGATTACGAATGTTCAATCGCAACAATTTATATCAACGGATTAAAGATACAAAAACGTCCTTCTCTCTATATCCTATTATACCTTTTAAAACATACACAAACAATGCCGCGCGCACGCCGCCGCTCACCCTCGGCATACACACGCCCGCTATTCATAACGCAATGCATCAATAGGATTCAGAAGTGAGGCCTTGTAGGCAGGGTAAAAACCGAAGAACACACCGACCGCAGCGGAAAAACCGAAACTAAGCACGATACCTGCGGCGGACACATTGACCGGCAAACCGGCTGCAAGACACAGGGCAATTGATCCGGCCTGCCCAAGCACAATGCCTGCAAGACCGCCGATCAAAGACAGGGTCATGGCCTCCATGATAAACTGCAGGCGAATATCCCAGATCTTGGCACCCACAGCAATGCGAATACCGATCTCGCGAGTACGCTCGGTTACCGACACCAGCATAATATTCATAATCCCGATCCCGCCGACCAGCAGAGATATGGAAGCGATCGCACCCAGCAGCAGGGTCATGACATTGGCCAGTGTTACGGCAATCTGCATCATCTGGGTCAGGTTCCGTACCGTAAAATCATCCGTCTGTCCGGGCGCGATGCGATGCCGGTGCCGCATCAACGCAGTTATTTCCTGTTCAGCCTTCTCAAGCGCGTGCAGCCCGGTTGCTTTCACCATCACAAAGCGCACCATACCCGGCATCGAGCTGCCGAACAATTTGCGCTGCGCGGTCGTGATCGGCAGATAGACGACATCATCCTGATCCTGGCCGGTCATGCTCTGGCCCTTGGGCTTCAAGACCCCCAGAACCCTAAAGGGTACATTTTTTATCCGTACGATCTTACCCACCGGATCAATCGCACCAAACAGCTCATTGGCAACCGTCAGGCCCAGCAGGCATACCTTGGTGGCGTAGCGCTCATCCTGCGGCGTGAAAGGCCTGCCGCGCAGCATTTCCCAGGCATTAATATGCAGGATACTGGCAGTAGTACCCATGACCCCGGTTGACCAGTTACGGTTGCCGTACACAATTTGGGCGGCCCCGCTGTGAATCGGCGCAACATCCTGAACCGAGGGGCACTCATCACGCATGGCCTCAACATCGTCAAGCGCAATAGTCGGATCCGTACCCGTACCCATCCTTGCGCCCCCGGATGAACTGGAACCAGAGTACACGATCAAAAGATTGCTGCCCATGGCATTAATTTCGCGCGAGATGCGCTGACGGGCGGCAGACCCAATGGACAGCATGGCAATCACCGCAGCAACGCCGATAATAATACCAAGCATGGTAAGGCTGGAGCGCATTTTATTGGCGCGCAGGGCCCGAAGGGCAATGGTAAACGTTGAGGCCGGGCTGATCATTGTGAGATTTCCCCATCGCTGACGACCCGTCCGTCGCGAAAAACAATCAGGCGCCTGCCGTATTCGGCAATTTCGCGCTCATGTGTCACCAGAATAATTGTAATGCCGGACTCCCGGTTCAGGCGCACCAGCAATTTCATTATTTCAACACCGGTCGCACTATCAAGGTTACCGGTTGGCTCGTCTGCCAGGATAACGGGAGCATGATTAACAATTGCACGAGCCAGGGTGACACGCTGCTGCTGACCGCCGGAGAGTTGATTGGGGTGGTGATGTGCGCGATCGGCAAGGCCAACCGTTGCCAGAGCCGCACGCGCCAGAGCATTGAGCTCCTCAGTCCGGATTCCGCCATAGAGCAGCGGCAAGGCCACATTTTCCAGGGCCGAAGTGCGGGCCAGTAAATTAAATCCCTGAAACACAAAACCGATTGTGCGGTTACGTATCCGGGCCAGTTCATCGCGCCCGAGCCGACTGACATCCTGCCCGTCGAGCAGATAGGAGCCCTCAGTGGGGGTGTCCAGACACCCGATAATATTCATCAGAGTTGATTTTCCGGAGCCCGAGGGGCCCATAACCGAAACAAATTCACCCCGATTTATTTTCAGGGAAACACTCTCAAGTGCGTAAATCCGGTTTTCACCCATCACGTACTCTTTTGAAACGTTACGTACATCTATTAAATGTGTCTCGGCTTCGAGGGGCAGGCTCATCATTTGCTCTGCTGTCCGATAATCACTTCCTGGCCCGGCTGTAGATCACCTTCAAGAAGCTCGCTGTAGCTGTAATCGCTGATGCCGGTTTTGACCTCGATCCGGACCGGCGCCTTTTGCCCCGGAATCCAGACCGCGCTGCCTTCATACGGAGCTTCATCCTCCGGCCTGAATCGCAGAGCCGCGTCCGGCACGCACACAACCTTTTCACGCCGCTCGCTGATGATCTCCACATTAGCGGTCATGCCCGGCTTAAGCTTCAATTCGCTGTTATCAACATCAATCAGTACATCATAGGTAACAACATTTTGCGTAATCTGGGGATCATTTCGAATCTGCAACACCCGGGCTTCAAAAATATCCGCGGGATAGGCATCAACACTGAAACGAACCTGCTGGTCGACTAACACACGACCGATATCTGCCTCATCAACACTGGTGTTAATGCGCATACGCGTGAGATCCTCGGCCACGACAAACAGAGTCGGCGTCTGAAACGCAGCCGCAACCGTCTGGCCGATATCCACCCTGCGGGCAATCACAATACCGTCGATCGGACAGTTAATCTTCGTGTAGCGCAAATTGGTTTCAGCCAAATCAAAAGCGGCTTGAGCCTGCACCACCTGCGCCCGGGCAACACCGACCTGACTCTCGGCCACAGAGAACTTGGTTTCGGCGGCATCAAGCTCGCTCTGACCAACAACTTCGCCAACATACAGCTCTTTGGTGCGCTTGAAATTACGCCGGGAATCCTTCCGGTTTGCCTCGGCCTGATCCTGGGAGGCCCGGGCCGCCAGCAGATTGGCGCGGGCCTGTTCCCGCTGAGCTTCAAATGCCGCCGGATCAATTTCGGCAATCAACTGACCACTTTCTACCAACGAATTATAGTCGGCATACAGGGCCTTAACCCGACCCGAAACCTGCGTGCCAACCTCGACAGTAGTGACCGGATTGATGGTGCCGGTAGCGGTGCAGATGGCTGTTATGTCGCGCTGTTCAACCTGCGCGGTCAGATAGCCTTCGTCACTGCCGCATGCGCCACACACCAGCAGCACCAGAAATAAACTTCTTTTGATAGCTTTCATATACTCCTTTTCATGAGGGCTGCCCATTATCAGGGTCAGCAATGGACTCTGCTACGGTATAACGCGCGGCTATAGCCATACGCCGACCCATACCGAAAGCCTTACTGGTTACTTTAAGACCCGGAGCCGCCTGCCTGCGTTTGTATTCATTGCGGTCAACAGCTCGAATGACCCAGCTCAGCGTTTGAGGATCAAATCCCATAGCCCGCATCTCACACAGGCTATGACCCTGATCGATATAGGCTTCCAATATGCTATCCAGCACATCATAGGGCGGCAGGCTGTCCTGATCAACCTGATCCGGCCGCAGTTCGGCTGAAGGCTCCTTGGTTAAAATGTTCACAGGAATAATTTCTTTATCACGGTTGATGTAGCGGGCCAGTTCATACACCATGATTTTAGGCACATCGGAAATCACCGACAGCCCCCCGCACATGTCACCGTACAGGGTGCAGTATCCAACCGCCATTTCGCTTTTGTTACCGGTGGCAAGCAGCAGACTACCAAACTTATTTGAAAGGCTCATCAGGATTGTTCCGCGGATGCGGGCCTGCATATTCTCCTCGGTACTATCAGGCTGCGTATGCTCAAACTGCGGCGCAAGCGCCGCGTCCAAAGCGTCATACACAGGCATAATTGGAATGGTGGTGTATTCAACCCCCAGATTTTCAGCCAGAGCAACGGAATCATCAATGCTGCCGGCGGAGGAATAACAACTCGGCATCAAAACGCCGAGCACCTTTTCAGGACCAAGCGCCGCGAAGGCGAGGTAACATACCAGAGCCGAATCAATACCTCCTGAGAGTCCCAGAAGGACGTGCTCAAAACCGCATTTGCGCACGTAATCGCCCAGGCCCAGCACCAGCGCATCGTGCAGATCCGCCACGGGTTCCCGGGGCGTGTATACTTCAGGGCTGCCAACCCTTTGAGCCGTAATATTCACGGTGAGCTCCTCGGAGCGAAATGCAGCCAGCACGGCAACCGGCTCTCCGTTGATGCCCATGCAGGCACTGCGGCCGTCAAACACCAGTTCATCATTGCCGCCCACCTGATTGACCAGGATCGCGGGCACCCCATACGTGCGAGCATGCGCCTTCAAAATACACAAACGCTGCTCCTCTTGTCCGGCCTGATACGGCGAAGCCGAAAGATTGATAAAAACCGTGGCCCCATCATCAGCCAGGCTTGCGATCGGATCACAGCCGTAAAAGCGGCCCCGATGCAGGTCAGGATCGCTCCAGGAATCCCCACAAATAACAATACCAAGCTGCTCACCCTTAAATGCAACCGTCGTGACTGCTTCGGCCGGATCAAAATAACGGGCCTCATCAAAAACGTCATAATTGGGCAGCAGAGATTTATGCTGCGTAAACACCAGGCGACCGGCATGAAACAACAGAGCCGCGTTGTAGAGACCGCGTCCGGTAGTGCTGCCGGAGCGCATTGGCGCGCCGACTAACAACCCTGTTTCCGGAAACTCTTCGGAGGCCTGCCGAATCTGCTCCACAGCCGTCTCTATCCGGTCAAGAAAATCAGGCCGCTCAAGCAGGTCCCTGGCAGGATACCCTGATAAAAAAAGCTCGGAAAAAACAATCAGGTCGCTGCCGATCGCAGCGGCGCGGCTAAAGGCAGCCAGAACCTGCTGAAGGTTGCCGTCTACATCACCGATGGTGGGGTTGAGTTGTGCCAGTGTAACGTTCATGCATCAGTCCCGAAACAATTCATGCGTGTGAGAAACTGTTTTTCTATAATGTCATTGCTGCGCACGCTTGTGCGATACCACTCCAGGGTCAAGGCGGCCCTTTCCTCGTCGGTAAGCCGCCAGTCAATGTCTGCGGCGCGCAAGCAGCGCGTCATGTACATCAAGACAATACCGACACTGACTGAAATGTTGTAACTCTGCGTGAAACCGTACATAGGCAGACTCAAACATGCGTCAGCCCCCTCAATTGCCGCCGCACTCAGGCCCTGTTCTTCATTACCAAAAACAAACGCGCACCTGCCCTCGACTCCGATCTCCTCCAGGCTTTGGCTTCCGGGCCCCGGGGCGGTGGCTACAATACGATACCCCTCGGCACGCAGCGCCGCGTAGCAAGCCTGTGTGTTGTTACCACCGGACTCGCGGTAGCGCTTCAGGGTCGTCCATCTACAAGAGCCCAGTGAAACCTTAGAATCGAGCAAAAAAGGACTGTGGTTTTCAATGATATGTACGTCCTGTATTCCCAGGGCGTCACAGGTGCGCAGCGTCGCGCTTGAGTTCTGAGGTTTATAGATATCCTCAAGCACCAGGCACAGATAGCGCGTGCGATTTTCCAGTACGTTGCGCACACGCTCGATACGTTCCGGTGTAATAAAGCGCTCAAGGTGCGCGGTCAATGCGGCAGCGGTTCTATGGTCCATGGAGTGCCTTGTAATCCGCGCGAGCTCGCCGGGTATGCTTAAACTACACGCGCACCTGGCTGGCTGTTCTGAAAATACTGTTGCACAAAACAGCGATTAATTCTATTATTAGCCAATATCCCAGATGCGCCTGTAGTTCAACTGGATAGAGCATCAGACTTCGAATCTGAAAGTTGGGGGTTCAAGTCCCTCCAGGCGCACCAGTTTTTATTTTACCAACACTTCTAAGTCTTCCACACAGAAAACATTCCCTCATCAACAGCACGACGCAAAAAGTGCGTCCTACCCCATCAAGAGAGGGTAGAATAAACCCCCACGCGAGTCAACCATAAAACCCTGCATGACGCATGCACTCAAATAACTTCAACTTGTGCGAAGCAAAAAAAGCCGGGCTACTAGAGCCCGGCTTTTATAAAACACACTATTAATATGCTAACACTACAGATCCATGGATTCAATAACCAGGTCGAGAATATCGTCAACTTTCATTTTTGAATCCGAAGCATCAATGCCGTCATTCAGGTTGGCTTCACACCACGGGCAAGAAGTCACGATCGTACCGGCTCCGGTGCAGCTTGCCTCCTCAATACGCTCTTTGGAGGTTGACAGAGCAAAATCAGGATAGGCCGATTTTGCACCACCTCCGGATCCGCAGCACCAGGAATATTCACGAATACGCTCCATTTCAACCAACTTAAGTCCCGGAATGGCCTTCAGGATATTACGAGGCGCATCATAGACACCGTTCACGCCGCGATTCAACTCACGTGGCGGCTCGGTCAGGCCATATTCAATACGCTTGCCTTCCCAATGCTTGTAAGGCTCACCGCGACGACCCAAATGGCAGGGGTCATGCCAGGTTACCTGCTTGTTAACAGGCTTTTTAAGCTTGATTTTACCTTCGTTAATCAGCTGCTCAAGGTACTCGGTCATATGCATGGCCTTATACGGCAGAGCCTCCGTATCAATTCCCTGAATGCGGGCGTATTTCTCCGAGAAGGTCATAAAACAACCCGGGCAATTGGTAATGATGATTTTAGCGCCGATTTCCTTAAACATTGCCAGATTCTTTGCGGCAATTTCCTTAAAGCTCTTCACATCGCCAACATTATCTGCGATACCGCCGCAGCAGATTTCCTTCGCTCCCAGGATGCCGAAATCAATACCGGCTTCTTTCAAAATGGTGGCCGTAGCCTTGGGCACACTCTCCATACCGGGCTTATATGCATAGGTACAACCGACATAGTAAAGCACATCAGCAGTTTCACCCTTCTTGGAAAGGTCCTTAATGCCCAACTTCTTGGCCCAGTTGCCGCGGCGTGTACGGGGCTGTTTCCAGACATTGTCATAATTGCTAATGCTGGTAATAAATTCCTTATGCGCCGGCAAAGGCCCGTAGCCCTTTTCGCAAGCTTCCTCGCGCAGAGCCTCAAGCACACCAATGATGTCAAGATCCATGATGCGCTTACAGTTAATATCGCAGGCCGCGCATACCGGGCAGCGATAAATAACCTCAAGCAGCTTTTCATGGTTGTCTTCCCAATTCAGCTCACCGTTCAAAAGAGCTGTTGCGATGTCGTTCTTACCCTGAGCCGCATAGGAATCATACTTTCCATATACTATGGAAGGACAGCTATGACAGAAGCGGTGACTTTTAATCTCCCAGAGATGCGTCCATTTGCAGGTGGAACAGCGCTGGCAATGCCCTGCATCATATTCAATTTTTTCTAATGCCATGTTACGTGTCTCCTTTCACACTCTTTTTAAGTCTTGCCGGTTGCTTAGTACTCTATGGCTTTAGCGACCATTTGTTTGTACGCTAAGTTTCAATATATACCACATTTCTGCCGGTTAGAAAAACATTTTTTATTAAATATGCGGCATTATCTTTTCTTCAACGTTAGCCAGAACCTTGTGCAACAACTCTTCAAGCGTTTTTATGTCCTGCTCTGAAAAACCTCCGGTGATATTCATACCGGCCTCTTTCTGCATTTTCATGAGATTATCTTTAATTTCCCATGCTTTTTCAGTCAGATACACCTGAATAACCCGTCGGTCGCGCGTGTTGCGCTTACGATCGAGCAGCTTTTTTCTCTCCAACCGGTCAATAATGCCGGTAATTGTGGGGCCATCACGGCAAAGGCGGCGACCAAGCTCGCTCAAAACCAGCCCGTCCTCGTTCCACAAAATCACCAGAACTTCAAACTGCGGCGGCGTAATATCATATTTTTTCATCTGCGACTCAAAAAAACGCCGCATGCAACGATGAATCACACCAATAAGATCGTTCACATTTTCAAATGTTGCCATTGTTTTTATGAAACTCCTGTTTAAAAAGGTCTTCACGCACAAAGCCTGAAAACATTACGCTCACTGCTGCAATGCCCTTACAGCACCAGGCCTTTTTCTTCAAGCAATGTGCCCATAACACGCATGAGATCTACGAGTGACTTGCGATGCTCAGCATAGGAAAACGCCAGATTACTTTCAGCCGTGGCAAGATCGGACTGATACTCAAGCACGGCAAAAGCCGTTGACATGCCGACCTCGTATTTTTTCTCCTCTGCTTTGAGCTTTTCATTCGTAAACATTAAAGTCGCAGAGGATGAATCAATCACCCTGCGGCTGGTTTCTATCACCCGGATTGCCTGGCGCACTTCATTGATAATAATATTTTCCACGCTTTGCAGATCAACGCTGGCCTGGGCTGCTTGAACCCGGGCACGCCTGTGCTGGCTTCTGGCCAAGCGGTTTTCAAGCGGAAACTCGAGCCTCACACCGATCTCGTAGCTGTAATAATCAAGATCCTTCATAGTGTCAAAGGTGTCGGCGCGATTGCCTCGCCAGGGACTGGTCGAAGGAAGGGTCCCCGGAATGAAAGTCGTGTCATTATTACCGCCGGACAGTCCATTCGTGCCGATTGAACCGACAAGATCAAGCCGGGGCAGCATCTGGTTTTTGGTATAGCGCACCTCAACGTTGCGAATATCCATCCCAAGCTGGGCCTGCTTAAAATCAGGACGATTCTCCATCGCGATTGCGATACATTCGCTTGGAACAGGCTCAATCAGACTTTTTTCGGGCACATCAACCGGATCCAGCGTGACATCCCAATACCGCTTGTCCTTGTAGAGATCCAGAGCGGCTTTCAGATTGTCTTCGGCCTGACGAACCCGGGCTTCAGCCACGATAACCTCCTGGCTCCTGAGCGCCACCTCGGCGTCAGCCTGGTAGATTTCAATGGGTGCCAGCGTACCGGCGTCGATCCGGATACGAAAGGTGCGCTGCAGATCCCGGGCGCGGTCCAGCGATTTATTTTTACTGTCCAGATCAGCGATCCTGTAATACAAATCCCAGTACAGCGCCTCCGCCTGATAGAGCACATCCATAACCTGCTGGCGAAACTGCAGCTCGGATACCTCATAATTCAGACTGGCGATCTTTATAAAACTGCGGCCGATTTCAATACCAAAATCACGCAGCAACGGCTGCGTCAGGCCCAGAACGAGCTCGCTGTAATATTCAGGAACCAGCCCGGCAAAGGGCAGATCAGAGCTGCTTTCCCTGCTGTTCAGATTCAACTCAGCCTGCGTACCCAACGCAAACAGCTTCTTCAAACCGGCATCAAAATTATAGCGCTCCTGCCATATTTCCGCGCTGGAACCACTGCCGGCAAGCTCGCTGGCAACCTGCTTTTTTTCGCGATATTTGCTGAACTGCGAGGTAAACAGCGTGTCAAACTGCCCTTCTTCGCGCTGTATATCGGTCTCAGCTACATCAGGCTGCATTCTGGCAAAGGTAATGTCGAGATTGTTTTTAAGCGCCAGAACCAAAACACTGTCAAGCGGCAGATCCACGGTGTTGTCAACAATGCCCAATGCGGCCGCACCGGGTTGCTTTGCGGGCGTGCCGGTTTGATTATCGGCCATGCCTGTTGTTTGCGCTGAGACGCACGGCACAACACCTGCCAAACTGAGCACGATACCAAACAGCCACAGTGTTTTTATGAGCTTCGACATAGCAATTCTCCCCTTACTATTTGCGTGCTATTAAATAGTATACAAAAAATTTTATTATGCAACAAATAATTTGTTAAGATGAGACCCTTATGCCTGTTGAATTTTGGTGCCCGCACGCCTTGTGATATACTGAGCGCAACGAAGCAGATGAACTTTTTTCAACAGCCTGCCAATACGAAAAGGACTGCTCTCTATGCCTGAACTGATACTTAACGGCTGCATGGCCCATTACCGAATATCTTCACGAACGCCACCGGACGCAATGGCCGTGGTGTGCCTGCACGGATCAGGCGCTGACAGCATCGTATGGAGCGCGCAACTCAGCCGCCTTCGCAGGCACTATACTATTATTGCCCCGGATCTGCCGGCCCACGGCCGCTCCGAAGGTTCTACTCTCCAATCCGCGGCAAATTATGCCGAATGGCTAAACGTGTTTACGCAGGAACTCGGGCTTGAACGTTTCTTTCTCATGGGACATTCATTCGGCGGCGCAATCGCCCAGGAATATGTCCGCAGGCATCCGGAACAGATTGCCGGGCTGGTATTGATTGGAACCGGCACCCGGTTCAAGCTCTCGGGAACCTATCTGGAACTTTTTCAAAAAGGCCTTAGCCCGAAAGACTCAACCGTCCGGCAACAGCTCCCCAAACAGTTCTGCGAAGCCTTTGCATTCTTGAAAAACAACAGCAGCCCTGCCCTGCATGCCGACCTTCTTGCTGCCGGACGCTTTGACAGCCGCGACTGGATCAGCTCCATTTCTGCCCCGGCACTTGTCGTGCGAGGTGCCAATGATTGTGTTACCCCGCCGGACATGCCTGCCGAGCTGGCCGAAATGCTCCCCAATGCCGAGCTTGCAATCATTGAAGATGCCGGGCATGTTGTTATGCTTGAAGCCCGCGATGCGTTCAATGAACGGGTGAATGCTTTTTTTGAAAGTCTGTAGATAAGAATCAAAAATAAAAATATATTTGTTCATTGAGTCAATCCCAAAGGGATTGACAGCTACAGCCCTTTGTTCGGCCCAAAGAGCGCAGCGGTCAAGCCTGTTAGGCTTGACTCAAAGCCGCCCAGCACCTTGGTCTCGCCTACGGCGGGACTACCCTCGCGAAGCACACGGATTTAAAACCTAAACCAAAAACCGGAAATTAAATTTTTGACAGGATGTTCAAAAGTGGTCAGATGCAAGGCACGTGACGTCATGAGAAATGAGGCGTACTCTTTCGTACGCCGCAGTAACGAATGACGAGCGCACCGCAGCAGACGGATGTTTTTGGACAACCCACTCAGGAACTGCTAGAACATCATCTTATACTTTAGGACACCAAAAAAATGTATAATCCAGGGCACATGAGCGGACTGCGACTTGCGATAGCAGTATCCAAAAAGAATACCGAGTGCAGTAAAAAGCACCACGAAGGCAATCCTGGCAAAAGCCCCACGATCAACCCAGATATTATACACGGTCAAATAGGAAAGGCCGTACATGAGGGCAGAGAGTAAAATCGGGGTCCAGAAACCTTTGCAGTAACGCCCAAACGTTGTTATGAGATAAGATCTAAAGTATAATTCGGTCGCGAAGGTGTGAAAGGCCGCCAATATAATGGCAACAATGTTAAGCGGGTCGAAGCCGCCCGGATTGATGGCACCGATTGGAATTCCGACCACCACGGCAATCAGCAGCCATCGACGGGTAATGCGCCAGCCGTAAGCGGCGAGTCCTTTCTGACCACACAAAAGCGGCAGCACACAGGCAAAAATAATCATAATAATACGGCGCACGTACATCCACACCGATGTTGGCAGATGAACACTTTCAGCCTGCCCAAGCCCGTCAATAAGGCTAAACTTGATGGCAAGAGCCATAAGGACACAATAGGAGCCGATAGCCAGAACAAGATCACGTTTCATTGTCATAGCGAGATTCTCCAAAAAAATACTGATTGGTTTCTCAAGCGGTTTGTTTTTGTCGAAACTTTAACATGAAGCCCCATGGCTTGCAATTCAATCTTGAAAGAATTCTATGTCCGCAGATAAAATAGAACCAATTGAAATTCCAATCGACGGCACGCTTGACCTGCACACGTTTCAGCCGCGCGAAATCAAGGCCCTTGTTGCAGATTATGCAAAGGAATGCCAAAAACTCAACATCCTTGAAATACGCATTATCCACGGCAAGGGCACCGGCACCCTGCGCAAAACCGTGCATGCCGCACTTAAGAAAATGCCTGAGCTAGTATCGTTTCGACTCGCTGATGAAAGCGCCGGGAGCTGGGGCGCAACGCTGGTCAGCCTGAAACCCCTCCACACGTAGTCCCCAAACCTTGAGTCCTGCTCTGCAACCTGCCTGCGGCTACCGCAAATCCTTACATGCACATTAAGACAAACACTCTAAAACTATTTGACATTCACATGAAAAAGTAGCTATGTAGACTTAGACTCAGGGCACATCCTCTTTACCAAACGAACATCTGCAGAAAGATCATTACGCCAACTTCAATAGGGAAGGAAGGCACATGATTGAATACAGCCTCGATGCCTCCAACGCCATTCTTTACGTGCAGCCGCAATCCGCACTTGAGAAAGACGACTTTATACAGCTCGCGAAAACTGCAGACCCCTTTATTGAAAGAACCGGAGGTCTGGCCGGACTCATTATCGAGACTCCATCGTTTCCCGGATGGGAGAACCTCGGTGCCATGGCAAACCATTTCCGCTTTGTACGCGATCATCACAAACACATCAAAAAGGTGGGGCTTATCACTGATTCAGTTGTGGGCACTATCACGGAGCATTTGGCAGCTCACTTTGTGTCAGCCGAAATCAAGCATTTTCCCGCGGGAGAACTTGCGGCAGCTACACAATGGGTCTTGAGCCGCGATTAAGCGGCCTGTCAATTCGGCGGGCCATGAAACTGAATACAAACTTAGAAAAGGAGGTTCGCAATGGGAATTTTAGCTTGGATCATCATGGGTCTCATCGTAGGTATCATCGCGAAATTTATCATGCCGGGCAAAGATCCGGGTGGAATAATCGTGACCATCCTGATAGGCATTGCGGGTGCTTTTGTCGGCGGGTTTATCGGAGGCTTTCTGGGATTTTCAGTAACAGGTTTTAATATCATGAGCCTTCTGCTGGCCACCGGCGGTGCTGTACTGCTGTTAATTATCTATCGCAAAATCAAAAAATAATCCCTTTTTAAATCCACACTACGGCTCATCGCTTTTCTCGGTGAGCCGTACTATTATCGGCCATAACTCCATACAATGCTTTCCTGTCATCTCGACCAACGGGAGAGATCTTTCAATTTAGTATGTGCAAATCGATTTCTCAGTCGCGCTGGAACAGGATTTAAATCCTTAAAACAAAAACCTGTCATTCCGGCGAAAGCCGAAATCCAGCCTGTCTGTAACGGGTATTTATATTTGACACAGGGGCCTAATTTTAATACGGTCAAAAAATTCAAAACCGCTCACACACAAAGGGAGGGGCCATGACCACCCGCATAACCGTCTTCAACAGCAGCCCGCGCAAGGAAAACGGCGTTACCCACCTGATGGCTGAACGGTTCCTGGAAGGGGCCCGCGCTGCCGGCGCTGAAACCGATCACATTCTGTTAGCCGATAAAAAAATCTCCCACTGCATCGGCTGCTTTTCGTGCTGGTTCAAGACACCGGGTGTCTGTGTGTTCAAGGACGACGAAGCCGAGTTGCTGCGCCTCTACATGGCATCAGATATCGTGGTGCTGGCAGGCCCGGTGTATGTCGGCAGCGTCTGCGGCATCATGAAAGATTTTATCGACCGCATGCTGCCGCTCTACGATCCCCATTTCGGCCGCGACGAGCAAGGCCGCTTCTATCACCTATCCCGCTATGACCACTGCCCCGATATTGTCGCCATGGCCAACTGCGGCCTGCCCTCCCAACACCATTTTTCCTTTTACCGCCAAATTCTGGAATTCATGAAAGAGGTCTACCGAATCAACCTGATCGCAGAAATTTATTGCGGCGGCGGTTTTATTCTGAAGGGCTATATTCCGGAGGCGCAAAACAAAGTGGATGTCTATATGGATTTGCTGGACCAATGCGGCCGGGAGATCGTAACAGCACGAGCCCTCGCCCCGCAAACTCAAGCAGCTCTTGTGGAACCCTTTATCGATGTGGAAGAAGGCGTAGAGACCAGTAACCAAGTTGTGGACGCCTTGCTGGCAGGAATAGAGGAGAAATAAATGAAGGCAGAGTAAACTTGCGCAGCATGTCCACCAACTTTATCACAAGCGGTGGACACACTTAGGTTCCCTACCTTCCGCTTGCCACGCACAGTTCTTCGATCTTGGGACACTCCCTGTCACCTATTGTACCTGCGGCGGAAAGAGTCTCCGCCACATCAGAGAGCCCGATCTCCTGCAGCCTCTTGCGGGTCGGTAGACCATCCTCAGTGCAGCCGCGATACCAATAATATTCAGCCAGCATACCCGGTTCATGGATGGGGTCTTTTTTGCCGCGGCGCGTACCGGTTCTAATGTCATCCTTGCGGGTAATCCCCAGAAGGGCGTTAAAACTTTTCTCTAACTGATAAATCCGCTCGGAGGCTTCAAAAGCTTTTTCTGCGCTTATGCCGGTAACCGCCTCATACATCTCGCCCAGTTCCTTAAAAAGAACAATCGGGTCTCCGAATACATCAACAGACACAACCGGAATAAAACAGATACCCAGGCTGTCCATAAATGATTTATAATTTTCACTCCACCAGACCACCCGCCCTTTTCCGACCGGACTGTCGCCGTCAAGTATGCCTTCCGGCAAATCATCACCGAATATCATCTTCAGCATATCCTCAAGCCCGATCATGGCTGCAAAGGGATGTCCCTTGAGATGGTCCGCACCTCTAGTGGCAACCGATGAGGCCAGGCTCATGGCAATGGCCTTCTCACAGTTGTAGGTGAATGACTGCCCCTTGGTATGGAATCCATACTCGCGCGCTTCTTCGGGGAGTTTGTCAAGGATCATGGGCATACTATCGGCCAGCAAGTCTCCGAAACCCTCACGGCAAGAGGTCTTTTTCATGAGCTCCTCTACAAGCTCCACATCTCCCCAGTTAAGCTCCATGCCCTGGGTATCATCTTTAGTGATAATGCCGCGCTGATAACATTCCATCATCATGGCAAGGATCCACCCAAAGGTAATACAGTCGAAGCCCATGCGATTGGCGATATTTGAAATATGAAACAGCTGGGGATAATCAAATATCCCGATCAGGGGCCCAAGATTTGTATAGTGCCCGAATTCGAATTTATCCGCCGCTTCTCCCTTATAGGGCCCCTCTTTAACCTCCAGCATTTGGGTACAGGCAACGGGACACCCGTAACAGGCTTTCTGGCCGGTCTTGTAATTCTCCACCAGCTTTACAACATCATAGGCATCAAGCTGTTCATCATTAATATGAACCTGCTGATTATTAATTCGAGTATACATACCGTTTTGGGGGATAAGGGAAAGCGAACCATACTCACGAAGACCATAGGTTGAATCGCCCCTCCATTTTTCGCGGTAAAATTTTGCCAGCTTCTTTGCTTTCTCCTCATTGGCATACGGAATCCGCCCGTCAGCCTTCACAATAACTGCCTTGAGATTTTTCGATCCCATCACACAGCCCATACCGGTCTTACCATGCACCCCAATTCTTTTTGTGCTGGTAAAAACATTGGCATAGCGCACCAGGTTCTCTCCGGCCGGCCCGATACGGGCGGCTTCACAGGGACCGAATTTTTTCTGAATTGCTTCATCTGTTTCATAGGTGTCCAGACCCCACAGATCAGTTGCATCAACAATCTCAGGCGTTTTACCCTTCTCTATATAGAGCGCCACCGGATTGTCCGCCTTGCCGATAATAACAATATGGTCATAGCCGGCCTGCCTGAGGCGCGCGGGGAAAAATCCGCCGCCGTTTGAATCGCCAAATATTCCGGTCACCGGACTTTTTGCAGTAATAGTCATGCGGGCGCTGCAGGGAAAAGCCGTGCCGGCTAGAATGCCGGGTCCGAATATTACGGCATTTTCAGGCCCTAACGGGTCTACATCCGGCTTGTCTTTCAAGACATCATATAAAAGTTTGGCGTTAATACCCGCTCCGCCGATATAACCCTCCCTCAACTCTTCAGAGACTTGCTCCTCAAAGATTTTTCCACTCGTTAGGTCAACCCGTAGTATTTTTCCTGACATGATCTTCTCCCTGTACACATTATACGTTAAAAATTACTCCTGCCCTGCGGTAACATTGCCGTATATCTGTAGCAAAATATCCTGACATACCCCCAGCCGTTCCAGATCCAAACCCTTCAAGGCCCTGCTTTGCACATCAAGGGCCAGAGGCTTTACCTTATCCAGCAGGATGCGACCCTTGGCCGTAATTTGAATACGCTTCTGTCTGCGGTCAGCAGTATCAGCAACCCGTTTCACCAGTTCCTTTTTTTCAAGACCGTCCAGAATCCGACTCGTGGTTGATTTCTCTTTAAAGGTGTTCTCCGCCAGCTGCTGATGGTACTGATCATCCGTGTTATTAAGATTAATCAGCAGCTGCCACTGCTCAACCGTGATGATATGGCCCTCTTCTCTGAACCGTTTCTGCAGCTTGTTCAATATGGCATGCGAGGTTCTGCCGATCAGGGTGCCCATTGAATTTTTTAACTGGTTTTCAATATTTTTCATGTGTCCGTCCATTTAGTTGTATATACAACATATATAGAACTTTTCCCCCCTCCTGTCAAATCCGGTCTCGCATTCTCCCTGGCTAAATAAGCACTCCGTTTCTACCCTATTGTTTTTTCGTGAAATTTGCTTTTTTGTATGGTAATGATAATTTTTAACACAGGGATAAGGGACAAAGGGGCCGGTAGCAGCATTATGCCTATATCTACAGAAACACGCGAAGAGCTAGATCTGACTATCTTGACAGCAACAGGAGAAGCGCCGTTCAGCGAGCTGATGCAGGCGATGGAATCATTCTATACGGGGTCTCCCACTGCAAATTTAATCTGGGATTGCAGCCAAGTCACCGAGATCAATATACTAAACCGCGAGTTACAGACAATTGTCCAATACGCAAAAAAACATTCCGATAAGAGGGCTGGAGGCCAGACGGCACTCGTTGCTAATTCCTCGCTCAAATTCGGGCTCGCCAGGATGACCTCCATATTTGCCGAGCTTGTCGGGCTACCCTGGGAAATGAAAATTTTTAAAAACCTGGACGCGGCCATGGCATGGATCAAGGAACGCAGGCAGGCTGAAGCTCAAATAAAAAATTAGACCGGGCAATTTCTATGTATCACTAAAAGAGGGGCAAATAAATTAATGCTTTCCAAGGGGGCTGTATGAAAAAAATACCGATTCTGCTCTGTATTTTCTCATTGCTGTTTTTGAGCACAAGCCTTCTTTCCACATCGCATGCAGCCAGTATCAACAACAAACTTAGCGATCTATATGCCGCAGCCGACTACCCCGCTATCGCGCTGCTTCTTGAAGCAGAAATTGACAAACCAGCCTCCGAGCCTACTGCCAACCATCGCAACTCACATAAAAAGCTGTATGAGCTGTATATTATGCTTGCGCATGTATACGCGTGGAAACTGGATAAATTTAATGACGGACTTGCCACATATGAAAAGGCGCTTGAATTACGACGAGAAGAGGAGCATAAATCACAGCAAAAAAAATCAGGGCCGCAAATGACAATGCCGGCGATCGAATATTTATTTGTGGCCGGCATGTACGAACAGATAAAAGATTATACTAGGGCACTTGAATACTATCAAAAAATCCTGCCGGAGATACAAGCGTACAACGATGCTCTAGTAAAAAGCGGTCAAGGTCTTTTGCTGGGCAACGATCTTACTTTCTTAATACAGTACGCAATCGACACTATCCATTTACGACAACAGTCAGCAAAAACCTATACGCCGCTGACAAAAAAAATGGATCTTATGCATGAGTGCAATCCGATGATACTGATCCTCATGCTCTCCACTGTCTTTCCAGAACAGCAATATATATTCAAAAACAAGGCGTACAAACTCGAGAACAATAATTTGGATGTGGAATCATTCATAAAAAATAATCCGGCCAACACGTATTCAATGCTGGCGGAAGTTTGCTTACTGATGAGCGGTTTAAGAGCAATCAAATACGATTCAACAAACCAGATACCCCGGGCCGCGGAAGCCTTTATCAACAAATATCCAGACAGTTACCTGTCTCTTGCAACCCGTTTTTTGATAGCCCAAATTTCTCAACAAAATGGAGATACTGCAAAAGCGCAGTTGTATTCGGCTGAACTCAAAAAGACGGCAAAAAAAAGAAATATCGAGTTAATCATCGAACCGGATAAAAAATTTGCCACACCGGATTCTACCTGGGAAGCCCTCCGCAAGGCCATGAGCAAAGGCGATATTGAAGCTGCCCTGTCTTGCCACATCCCCGGAGACGCACAACAAAAAGAAATCTACACCGCCCTCGGCCCGGCAATATTAAAAAAAATAGCTGCCGACATGAAGCCCATAGGAAAAATCAGGTCCGACGAACAAACAGCGAAGTATCGCGCTAACCGCATGCATAAGGACATCGATACGGAAATCACGTATTACGTTTATTTTGTAAACATCTTGGGCGAGTGGAAGATAGAAAGCATGTAAGCATCTGAATGCGGGTTAACCGCGAAGAACAGTTAATGCTTGACCATTTCGGGCAGCAGTATGAAGAATACATGAACAGAACAAATCGCCTTGTTCCTCGGTTGCAAAGCTAAAAAGAAAAAACAGGTAAAGTGTCTTAGATTATTCCGGTTATTTTTCCCGTGAAAATTGCTCTTTCATATGGTAAAGTTTTCGGTAATTTTAGACTTTTGGTAAACACTGAACATGACAAGGGGTTAGTTAATGGCTGAAAAGAGACGGCGTTTTACACCGCTACATGTTGAGGCAACATCCCTGCCGGATGCCTGGTTTCAAATCTTGTACCGCTGCGTGGAGACCGGGCGCGATTTTACCATCGACCGCGGTTCATACGCCGGGCAGAAGCGCCTTGAGTTCGACTACATCACGGCGCACATCCGCTATCCCGGCTCGCGACCCCTGCTGCCGCAAATCCCCTCGCAGTACAACCTGCCCAACCCGGTAGCCGAAGACTATTTGGACGACTACGTGCCCTATCTCATGACCGGGGCGATGCAGCCCGGCGAATCATACACCTACGGCCAGCGCATGTGCCGTTATCCGCTGGATCCCTCCTGGCATGAATACAACAAGGGCATCAATACCGATATCCTCATTCAGGACCCCGAAGTCTTTGAAAACGACCAGATTATTATCAGGGACGGCGACCAGCTATTCCTCAATCAGATTGAACTTTTAATCTGGACCTACAAAAACAAGGGACATCGCAATAACCAGATGGTGCTGCAGGTTGCACACCCGACCGACATGCTGCTGCAAGACCCTCCCTGTTTGCGCGCAATCGACACCCGCATCCAGGATGACAAGCTGCACTTTATTATCAATTTCCGTTCCTGGGATCTATGGGGCGGATTTCCCGCCAACCTGGCCGGCATGCAAATGATGAAGGAATACATTGCGTCCGAGATCGGCGTGCAGGACGGAGAGATGGTCGTAAGCTCTAAGGGACTACACCTGTATAACTATGTGTGGGAACTGGCCGAGTGTTTGCGTGGGAAGACTATAGAAGAATTCCGCGAAGGAAAGTAACAATGGTGGACATGCGTCGCGAGTCCACCATTCACATCTGGCAAAACATTAAATACTTTCATGTTCATTTCTTTGCGCGCTCCAAAGAAACGAACCAAAGAAAAGGCGCCCAGCAGCTTGGCCTACGGCTCTCCTCGCGAAGCGCACGAACGCGGGAACGTCAAGAACTCATCCCGCTTCTCGCGGGACTTAAACAGCTTGCCGCCCTTTTTCCGCGCTTGCACACTTCGCTCGGCTGCGCTGCAATGGGTTTAAAACCCTAGAAGCAAAACCTACTGCAAAAAAAATATATACACCTAAAATACAGTTGCCTGTAGGGTGGACTTGCGCAGCACGTCCACCAACGGATTTTAAAACCCTAAAACAAAAATCTATAAACTAATCACACTCATCATGCACGATATTAAGGGCTGTTCAAAAATGGCTGGATGCAAGACGTGTGAGATCATGAGGAATGAGGCGTACTCTTTCGTACGCCTCAGTGACGAATGATGAGCACAACGAAGCAGACGGGTGATTTTGAGCAGCCCGCAAAAGCAATAATACATCTCGACATGGATGCCTTCTACCCAGCAGTAGAAGTGCTGGATGATCCCGCTCTACAGGGCCTCCCCGTCATTGTCGGCGGCAGCAGCCACCGGGGGGTGGTGGCCAGCGCTTCATATGAGGCCCGCAAATTCGGCGTACACTCTGCCATGTCGATTGCCGAAGCCAAGCGTCGCTGCCCTAAAGGAGTGTTCCTTCCCGTTCGCATGCAACGCTATAAGGAAATCTCACAGGCTATATTCGCGATTTATGAACGCTATACCCCCCTGGTTGAACCACTCTCAATTGATGAAGCCTTTCTTGATGTCAGCGGATCAATGCGCCTGTTCGGCACACCACAGGAAATCGCCGCAACAATCAAGCGCGACGTGCGGGAGGAGCTTAACTTAAGCGTTTCAGCAGGTGTTGCCGCCAACAAAAGCGTTGCCAAAATAGCCTCGGACTATCAAAAGCCTGACGGACTAACCGTGGTTAAACCGGGCACTGAACAGCAGTTTCTTAATCCGCTACAAATTGAGCGCCTGTGGGGCGCCGGCCCGATCACCTGCCGGGCCCTACACCTGCTAGGAGTACAGACCATCGGTGACCTGGCGCGTCTGTCACCTGAACTGCTCAGCGCCAAGTTCGGTAAACAGGGCGAATCCCTGCATCGTCTCGCCTGCGGCATTGATGAGCGCGAAGTTGAAAGCGCGCAGGGCCTGAAATCAATCGGCAATGAAGAAACTTTCTCTGAGGATATTGTACGCACGGACGCAGCCCGGCAGGAACTGCTGGCTCTAGCCACCAAAGTCGGCGGTCGCCTCCGGCATAAAGCTACAGTTGGGCGCACAATCAGCTTGAAAGTGAAGTACAACGATTTTAAGCAGATCACCCGCTCGGCAACTCTTATTGATCCGGTTGATGACGGCAATACCATCTACCGCCAGTGCTGCAGCCTGCTTGAAAAAACCGAGGTCGGCCGCCGCCCGGTCAGACTGCTGGGCGTAACCGTATCTAATTTGTGCGATCCCGAAGCCCCGCGACAACAAAGTCTGTTTGACGATCCTGTACGTGATCAAAAAACAGAGAGCCTGAACCGGGCCGTTGATAATATTCAGGATACATTCGGTGAGGGCACGATTGTGCCCGGAACACTGCTAAAAAAACCCTGACACGTCCGTAAAGAATATCCATACTGCGTTGCGCAGCATCCTCAGTCACTACGACGTACTCCTTGTATGCCTCGTTCCTTCGGATTCGCACGCCTTGTCTGCAAACCCTTTACGAACGCGTCTTTTCTCAACGGTGAGCACGTTTTGTGAGTCCATCCTACAGGCTTAATCTATCAAAATCCTTGACGCCCACACCGTATAGGTATATTTGTTTGTACTCTTTTTCCGCTGAAAAGGCGGATACTTTGACGACCTGAAAGGCAGACAATGAGCATTCTCTCGGGCATAGGCAACACTCCGATTGTGGAACTGACCAGCATGAACCCCAATCGCAAGGTGCGTATCCTGTGTAAACTGGAAGGCAACAACCCCGGCGGTTCGGTCAAGGACCGGCCCGCGTTCTACATGATAAACGAAGCCGAAAAAGCCGGACAACTGACGAAGGACAAGATTATCCTCGAACCCACTTCAGGCAATACCGGGATCGCCCTGGCAATGATCGGCGCAGCCAAGGGCTACCAGGTTGAGCTATGCATGCCGGGCTGTGTCAGCATTGAGCGCAAGGGAATTCTTGAGGCCTACGGCGCAACCGTTCTATTGACCCCTCCTAAGGAGGGCACCGACGGTGCTATCCGGCGCGCCCACCAGATACACGATGAAAACCCTGATAAGTACTACATGCCGAATCAGTTCACGAATCCCAACAACTACCTGTCACATTATAAAACCACCGGCCCGGAAATTTTTTGCCAGACCAACGAAGAAATTGATGTGTTTGTAAACGGCATGGGCACAACCGGCACCCTGATGGGAATATCACGCTATTTAAAAGAAAAAAAACCCTCTGTGCGCATTGTCGGCATTGAGCCCCCGGTCGGCCACGCAATCCAGGGATTAAAGAACATGCAGGAAGCGGTTGTTCCTGCAATCTACGAAAAGGACCGTCTTGATAAAATCATATGCGTTGATGATGAGCTGGCCTTTGAAACCTGCCGGAAACTGGCCCTTACCGAGGGTATTTTCGCCGGCATGTCAAGCGGCGCGGCCGTAGCCGGTGCGCTTCAGGTGGCCGCAGACATGCAAAACGGCACCATTGTCGTCCTGATTGCCGATCGTGGCGACCGTTATCTGACCACGTCGCTGTTTCGTTCAACCTGCTCAAAATGCCCTCCGTAAAAAGCAATTTGACAAATCTATACCACCGCAATATACTTCTTCCTCTTCACATTTTAGCAATACACTACCTGCTGCGACAGGCTAGATGTGACGTTTTTGATATATCTTTAAATCTACTAGATTGCTTCTCTTTGAATATCCGGCACACCGGCTGATACGTTTTTTCTTACGCTGTACAGGGGGAAAATCATTATGGCCTATGACGCACAAAAAATGCAGGACTGGCAGATTTCCGAGGCAGCTGAAGAACACATGCCCGGGCCTGAAAAGATGCGGGAAATGCTTGGCCTTGAAAAAGATGAGCTGATGGCCATGGGGCGGTTGGGAAAGCTTGATTTTCTAAAAATCATGGAGCGGCTGCGCGACAAACCCGACGGCAAATACATTGAAGTAACCGCCATTACGCCAACCCCGCTCGGTGAGGGCAAAAGTACCACCTCGATCGGCCTGATCGAAGGACTTGGCAAGCGCGGGAAAAATGTCGGCGGTGCACTGCGCCAGCCGTCCGGCGGGCCAACCATGAATGTGAAGGGTACTGCTGCAGGCGGCGGTAATGCCCTTTTGATTCCCATGACCGAATTTTCGCTGGGATTGACCGGCGACATTAATGACATCATGAATGCGCACAACCTTGCCATGGTAGCCGTTACCGCGCGCATGCAGCACGAGCGCAACTATAATGATGAGCAGCTCAAACGGCTGACCGGTATGCCCAGGCTTGAAATTGATCCCACCCGGGTTGAGCTGGGCTGGGTGCTCGACTTTTGTGCCCAAAGCCTGCGCAACATCGTTATCGGTATGGGCGGCCGCTACGACGGCTTTACGATGCAGTCAAAGTTCGGCATTGCCGTGGGCTCCGAGTGCATGGCTATTTTGTCCATCGTCAAGGACCTGGCTGACCTGCGCGAGCGGCTTGATAAAATTACGGTTGCGTTTGACAAATCAGGCAAGACGGTAACTACCGGCGACCTTGAGGTGGGCGGGGCCATGACGGCCTGGATGCGTAACACTATAAATCCAACCCTGATGTGTACCGCCGAGTATCAGCCCTGTATGGTGCACGCCGGGCCGTTTGCCAATATTGCCGTCGGGCAGTCGTCCGTCATTGCCGACCGCATCGGCCTCAAAATGTTCGACTATCACGTAACCGAGAGCGGCTTTGCCGCCGATATCGGTTTTGAAAAGTTCTGGAATGTGAAGAGCCGCTTCAGCGGTTTGAAGCCGCATGTGTCGGTATTGACCACCACGATTCGCGCGCTCAAGATGCACGGCGGCGGCCCCAGAGTGGTTCCCGGCAAAGCGCTGCCCGAGGAGTATACCAGGGAGAATCTGATCCTTCTGGAGCAGGGGCTCTCTAATATGATTCATCACATCAACACCATCAGGAAGGCGGGCATCAACCCGGTAGTGTGTATCAATCAGTTTCACACCGATACCGCTGCAGAAGTTACCATGGTGCGTAAGGCTGCTGAGGCTGCCGGGGCGCGCTGCGCTGCCAGCGAGCACTGGCTTAAAGGCGGCGATGGTGCGCTTGAGCTGGCCGATGCCGTTATTGAGGCCTGCGAGGACGAAAATAATTTCAAATTTCTGTATCCGCTTGAGATGAAGCTGCGTGACCGGGTTGATAAAATTGCAAAAGAGGTTTACGGCGCAGATGGCGTATCCTGGACCCAGGAAGCCGAGCGCAAAGCAAAAATTCTCGAGGACGATCCGCAGTATGATGATTATGCCACCATGATGGTAAAGACCCATTTAAGCCTGACACATGATCCCACCCTGAAAGGGGTGCCGACGGGCTGGACGCTTCCGATTCGGGATGTGCTGATTTATTCCGGCGCCAAGTTTCTGTGTCCGTGCGCGGGTGCCATCAGCCTGATGCCCGGCACGAGCTCAAATCCAGCTTTCCGCCGCATTGATGTTGACACCAAAACCGGCAAAGTTAAGGGCCTGTTCTAAACATGAAAACCGTTACCATTAATTTTATACCTGATGATGTACGCGTAAGCGTTCCAAAAGGCACAACCGTGCTTGATGCCGCCATGGAAGCCGGAGTGCACATCAATGCTGCCTGCGGAGGTCAGGGAACCTGCGGCCGCTGCCGGGTCAAGCTGGTTTCCGGTACGGTTGACAGTGCGCCGGGCGGACTGCTGGCTGCCGAAGATGTTCAGCAGGGTTTTCGGCTGGCCTGCGGCACGAGCGTGCAAAGCGACACGGTAATTGAACTTACACACGCATCCCAACTCAAATCAGCACCGCGTCAGGAACGCTCCACACGCCATGCCGAGACACCCGAACTCACGCAAATCCTGAGCGAAAAACCCAACCCGGCAGTGCGCACCATATGCGTCACAATTGATTCGCCCTCAATGAGCGATACCTCATCAGATACGGCCCGGCTCATGCGCGCCTTGAAACAGCAGCACGGTCTTGACGCACTCAGCATTGAACCGGCAGCCCTGCAGGAACTACCAAGTGCAGCACGCGCTGAAAACGGAAAAATCACGGCCACGCTTGCCCCGCACGCCTGCCAGTCGCCTCCGGGTGCCAAGCCCCGGACGGATGTGCCATTAAACATCATCCGCATTGAACCTGGCGATACAACCGCACAAACAGTTGCGCTAGCCTTTGATATTGGTACCACATCGCTATGGGGACGGCTTCTTGACCTACGAACCGGCGAGGCGCTCGCGCTTGCATCTCATTACAACCCACAGATTCAATACGGCGATGATGTCATTACCCGCATGGTGCATGCCCAAAAAGCAGGTGGGCAAAAACGCCTGCAGCAGGCCGTGGTTGAAGGACTGAATAAGATTATCGACAGTTTGTTGAAGGACTCCGGCATTGAACCCGGACGTATTTCACACATCAGCGCGGCCGGTAACACGGTCATGATACACCTGCTGCTCGCGCTTGAAACCCGCCATATCCGCCAGGCACCCTACACACCGGTCGCAAATGTTTTCCCCGCACTGCGCGCTGAGGACATAGGACTTAAACTGCCGGAGAGGGTACAACTGCAGGTATTCCCCGCTGTTGCGGCCTACGTGGGCGGCGACATCGTCGCCGGTGTGCTTGCCTCCGGTCTGCATACGCGGCCCGAACTGTGCCTGTTTATCGACATCGGCACCAACGGCGAAATCGTACTGGGTAATCAGGACTGGCTGATGACGGCCTCCTGCTCGGCCGGGCCGGCCTTTGAAGGCGGGGGCCTGCGCTGCGGCATGCGGGCAGCGCCCGGCGCTATTGAGCGCCTGCACATTGATCCTGATACCCGGGAGCCGATGATTATCACAATTGACCACGCAGCTGCCCGGGGAATCTGCGGATCGGGAGCAATCAGCATTCTGGCCGGTTTTCTGACAACCGGCATTATTGATCAAAACGGTCGTTTCAACCAGCAGTGCCCTACGCAGCGTATCCGCAAGGGCCCGGACGGCATGGAATTCGTGCTCAGCAGCCGTGAGGAAAACGGCGGCGAGGACGTAGTTATAACCGAGGCCGATATTAATAATCTGATACGCGCCAAGGCCGCCATGTTTGCCGGATACCAGTGTCTGATTGAGAAGGCCTCGCTTAAGTTTGAAGATCTTGAGCAGATTATTATCGCCGGAGCATTCGGAGATTTTCTTAACGTACGCGAGGCCATCACTATCGGGCTGCTGCCCGATATCGCGCCTGAACGTTTCAGTTTCATCGGCAACGCGTCCCTGCTGGGCGCGCAACTGGGCTGCCTGTCGCAAAGCAGGCAGGCAGACGGTGAACGCGTGGCCCGCAACATGACCAATATCGAACTGAGCGACGATCCTCACTTTATGGATCGCTACGTGGCCGCCATGTTTTTGCCGCACACCGACGCACGCCTGTTTCCGAATGCGGAGGCATCACCAGCCCACACGAAAGACAAACCATGAGTAAGGTAATCGCGGTCGCCGGCAAAGGCGGAACCGGAAAAACAACCATCGCAGGCCTGCTGATTCGTCAGCTGGTCAACAGCAAACGTGGCCCAATACTCGCGGTTGATGCGGATGCAGACTCGAACCTGCCCGAGGTTCTGGGGCTGAGCAGCGCCACAAGCATTGCAACCATCGGGGCAACGCGCGAGGATTTTTTTGCGAACCGCGACAACGTTCCGGCTGGAATGCCCAAACAGGCCTGGATGGAAATGCAGCTGGCACAAGCCCTTGTAGAGTCCAAGGACGTGGACCTGATGATCATGGGACGCCCTGAAGGCGCCGGTTGCTATTGCTATATAAATAATATGCTCAGGAAATACCTTGAAACACTGGGGGGAAACTACCCTTTCGTGGTGATTGACAATGAAGCCGGACTTGAACATATAAGCCGCCGCACGGCTCAGGAAATTTCGCGCCTGGTAATCGTGTCAGACTACTCCCTGAACGGCCTGCGCGCCGCAGGGCGCGTACGTGATCTGGCATGCGAAATGAAGCTTGCAATCGGACGGGTGGTGCTGCTGATCAACAAAGCACCAGATGTGTTTTCAGAGCATTTCAACACAGCGCTTGCAGACGCGAATCTTGTGCCTGACGGCTGCATTCCACTTGATCCGCTGGTGGCGGACTTCGACATCGAAGGAAAACCCTGCACAGCGCTGCCTGATGACAGCATCGCAGTCAGAGCAATGCAGCAAATTACAGAGAGCATAGTAGCAGACTGAACAGTTACTGCAGAGTCGGAATCCGCGGCTGAAAAAAAATAATAGCCCTAACGGGCGACAAAAGCGCTCAAAAAAAGTCTGTAGACAAGGCGCGCAAGTGCGAGAGAATGAGGCGTACGTTTTGTACACCGCAGTGACCGAGGACGCAGCGCAACGCAGTATCCAGGCTTTTTGTGAGTGCGCCAAACAACAGGAGAAGATATGACAGCAAGGATCATAAGCGGAACCGAAATAGCCGCGCAAATACGCGAAGAACTGGGCCGGGACGTGGCCGAGCTCAAAGAGCAGCACGGCATAGTGCCGGGTCTGGTTACGATTCTTGCAGGCGACAATCCGGCCTCGATCAGCTATGTAACCGCCAAGCAAAAAATCGCGCACACGCTCGGATTTCATTCCGTGCAGGACAATCAACCCAGCAATATTTCACAAGCTGACCTGCTGGCTCTGATTGAGGGCTACAACGCAGACAGCGCCATTCACGGCATTCTGGTACAGCTGCCCCTGCCCTCCCACATTGACGAGGCCGCCGTGCTCAACGCCATTGACCCGGATAAGGATGTTGACGGGTTCCATCCCGTGAACGTCGGCCGATTGATGATCGGCGGCGACCAGGTCAAATTTCCGCCCTGCACCCCGGCCGGCATTCAGGAACTGATAGTGCGCGCCGGCTTCGATACCAGCGGGGCCGAAGTGGTTGTGGTTGGACGCTCAAATATCGTGGGCAAACCCATCGCGAACATGCTGCTGCAAAAAGCCGCCGGCGCCAACGCGACCGTTACCGTAGTGCATACCCGCACAAAAAATATGGAACGCCACTGCAAAAGGGCTGATATCTTAATTGTTGCCGCAGGCGTGCCCGGGCTGGTAAAACCGGAGTGGATTAAACCGGGCGCATGTGTTATTGATGTAGGGGTTAACCGGGTCGGTGAAAAAATAAGCAAAAAAACCGGCAAAAAGATAGCCCTGTTAAAAGGCGACGTTGACTTTGAGGCTGCCTGTGAGATCGCCGGCGCCATTACCCCGGTTCCGGGCGGCGTGGGACCCATGACCATCACCATGCTTATGAAAAATACAGTCCGTGCGGCAACAATAGCCTGCACCCGGACCTAGCGAACTTTTTTTCCTGTGCACAGCAGTTACCGAGGAGAAACTTTATGACAATAGACATCCCCCGGCAGACCTATCTGGGCAGTGTAAGCACCAAGACCATCGGCACCGGTGCGACTGCTTTTACGGTCGGCGGCGATACGGCCTTTCCGTTCTGCCGGTTTGAAGGCGAGATGCCCAACGCGCCGCGAATCGGCATACAGGTACTGGATCATGCTCCGGAAGACTGGGCCGAGGCCTGTACAGAGCCCTATAAGGATGTGTTGGACGATCCGGTAGCATGGGCGCTGAAAGCCCAAAATGAATACGGAGCCGACTTTATCCAGCTGTGGCTCAAAAGCACCGACCCTAACGGCCTTAACCGCAGCTCCGAAGAAGCGGCCCAAACCGCCAAAAAGGTAGCTGACGCCATTTCCATCCCTCTGCTCGTCTGGGGTACCGCAAACGTGGAAAAAGACGCCGAAGTCCTGTCTCTGGTTGCCGAAACCTGCGCTGATGCTGACATACTGATCGGCCCGGTTGACGAGGCCAATTATAAACAACTGGGCGCCCAAGCGCTGGCCCACGATCTGAGCCTGGTGGCAAACAGCCCGATTGATATCAACCTGGCCAAGCAGCTCAATATCCTGCTCAACAACCTGGGCGTACCTCTTGAAAAAATCATTATCGACCCGACAACCGGTGGCTTGGGCTATGGCCTTGAGTACAGCTATTCAGTCATGGAGCGCATCCGTCAGGCCGCGCTCTCGCAGGACGATCAAAAGCTGCAATGCCCGTTTTTGTGCAATCTGGCCGATGAGGTCTGGAAATGCAAAGAAGCCAAGATGCCCTCGGATGATTCGATGGGCGATGCAACCGAGCGCGGTATTACCATGGAAACCGTTACCGCGGTAACCCTGCTCGGGGCCGGTGCCGGCATGCTGGTCATGCGGCATCCCGAAGCAGTGCGTCAGGTGCACCGCTACATTGCAGAGCTAGGCGGCTTTGAAATACCGGAACCGCTGCCCTCAACCGCAGAAGCCTCAGCGCCCGGACAGCTGACCAGTGATGCCTCCTCGGTAGCCGACCGCCTGCGCGAAGGCGCGCTGTGTGAAGTCGTAAAAATCATGGACATGCCCCTTGATCTGGCCCCCGGCTATGCCGTAGCCCTGATTAAGGCGCTTGATCCCCAGGATGAACGCAGCGGGCTGCTGCTCTCAAGCGGGTCTCAGACCGAAGCGGAAACAGCCCCGCAGGATGAAACGCCTGCGGACGAGCCGAATGCGGATACCATTAAAACTGAGGCGCCCTTCAAACCCCTGTTAAGCTGGGAGCCGATTGAATTTAAAAATAATAAAGAAGCGGCCAAGGACAACTGGAGAGACATTGCACTCGGCCGCGAAGATCAACTGCAGCATGTTAAAACCGACCTGCATTACTGGTACAGCGAAGGCTACGGCAGCGAGCACCGCAAAAAGCCCGCTTAAGATAAGGAGACAGACATGGCAAAAAAGAAATCAATCGAAGAACTGACCTGCTGTGACGCCAGCCAGCAGATGCTGAAGATTTGCGCCGAAAAAGGGATTGAAACCGTTTTTGACCGCGCAGCCGACATGCGCCCCTGCCCGATCGGGGCCGCGGGTATCTGCTGTAAAAATTGCGCCATGGGACCCTGCCGGGTAATTTCCGCCAAAGAGGGTCAACCGGCGAAGGTAGGCCTGTGCGGTGCCACGCAGGAAACCATTGCGGCGCGCAATTTCGCCCGCATGGTCGCGGGCGGCGCGGCAGCACATTCAGATCATGGACGCGGCGTGGCCCACGTATTTCTGCTGGCAGCTCAGGGTAAAATTCCCGGCTACGGCATTAAAGATGAACAAAAGCTAATACAGCTCGGGCTTGACTTTGATCTGGATATCGCAAGCCTGTCCATAGAGGAACTGGCCGTTCAGGTAGGTGAAAAATGCGTGGCCCAGTTCGGGCAGCAGGAAGGCGAGCTGGTATTCCTGAAACGCGCTCCGCTAAAACGCCAGGAGCTGTGGCGCAAGCTCAGGCTAGCCCCGCGCGGGATCGACCGCGAAGTGGTGGAAATAATGCACCGCACACACACCGGCGTTGATCAGGACTATAAAAACCTGACCGCCCAAGCCGGCCGCTGCGCGATTTCCGACGGCTGGGGCGGCTCGCTGATTGCGACCGAACTGCAGGACATCATGTTCGGCACGCCCGTGCCGGTAAAAGGCAGCATCAATCTCGGCGTACTCAAGGCCGATGAAGTCAATATCATCGTACACGGGCACGAGCCGCTGCTCTCCGAGATGGTGGTGATTGCCTCACAGGATCCCGAACTGCTGGAGCAGGCAAAGAAGCAAGGCGCGAAAGGCATTAACGTGGCCGGCATGTGCTGCACGGCCAATGAAATCCTGATGCGCCACGGCCTGCCGATTGCTGGTAACTACCTGCAACAGGAACTTGCGATTACAACCGGCGCGGTTGACGCCATGGTTGTGGATGTGCAGTGCATCATGCAGGCCATTCAAAAAACATCCGAAAGTTTCCATACCATAGTGATCACCACCTCGCCCAAGGCCATGATGCAGGGCGCGACCCATATTGAATTTGATGAGCACGACGCGATCACTACCGCCAAAACGATCGTGCGCACGGCAGTGGACAACTTCACCAACCGCGACCAGAGCGCCGTCAACATTCCGAATGTAAAAACAGAAATGGTGGCCGGATTCTCGCACGAAACCATCAACTACATGTTGGGCGGCACGTTCCGATCTTCCTACAAACCGCTCAATGACAATATTATCGGCGGCCGCATCCGCGGTATTGCCGGGGTGGTAGGCTGTAACAACGCACGCGACAAGGATGATGAAAATCACCTGATCCTGATCAAGGAACTACTCAAAAATGACGTTATCGTACTCACCACCGGGTGCGTGGCCATGGCCTGCGGCAAGGCCGGACTGTTGACTCCGGACGCTGCTCAGTACTGCGGCGCCGGACTGACAGAAATCTGCACTACCGTCGGCATCCCGCCCGTGCTGCACATGGGCTCCTGTGTGGATAATTCCCGCATCCTTATGGCAGCCGCGGCCGTGGTCAAAGAAGGCGGGCTTGGTGATGATATTTCCGAACTTCCGGTCGCAGGAGCCGCACCGGGCTGGATGAGCGAAAAGGCTGTTTCAATCGGACACTATTTTGTGGCCTCGGGTGTATACACCCTGTTCGGAACCACGTTTCCAACCCTGGGCAGTGAAACCTATACCGACTATCTTTTCAAGGGTTTAGAGGAAACCTGGGGCGGCATGTGGGGCTTTGAGCCCGACCCGCTGAAAATGGCCGCAAAAATGATCGCGCATATTGATAAAAAACGCGCGGAGCTGGGAATCGATAAAGCGCGTGAACGCGTGCTGATGGACATGGCTATGCGCCGCGAACTTGAGACAACCTGAACAAAATGCAGCAGAGTTGAAATGTAGGGTGCGCCGTGCGCACCATCCACAAAAAATGCGGTGCGCACGGCGCACCCTTCAGTATTGCAGGTTCAAACGCGTACATGTCATTTGAGCCTATACGCACACAAAGATGTAGCGTGTCCACCATCAAAACTGGAACGCACAGAAGGAGACATCGGTGTCAAAAATAATCTGCTCAGCAGCAATTAACGGTGCGCACGAAATCGCGCGCCGGGTTGAGACCACCTATGCCCGGGTTCTCAAAAATTACGGCCCGGATCAGGAAATCGGGTTCCCCGACACAGCCTATTACCTGCCGATTATCTATGCCATGCTCGGCATAGCGGTGAAAAACCTCGGTGACTGCCAGTTGGTATTTCAGCGCACTCGCAGGCTTCTGCCCTGCCCGGTAGGCGACAGCATGCATCTGCCCTACCTTGCTCCGGCCCTGGATTCCGGGATGGCCGCTCTTTTCTACGAAGAAATCGAAGAAGCGATCCGCTACCTTGAGAAACCCGATTTCTATCTGCGCGGCGAAGACGTGGACGATGATAACATCTGGCTGGGCGCTGCCAGCGATGTAATTTTACGCAAGCGCGGTGTTGAATTTGTCGACGGCAGCGCGCCGGGATTTGCAGCTATCGTAGGCGCGGCCCCGGACAGTGAAACTGCCAAAAAAATTGCCGAAGAACTGCAGTTGCGCAATCTCTATGTATTCATGGCTTCGCAGGACAAAGATCACTGTTTTGCCAGCCAGCTGGTTGAAGCCGGTGTGCAGATTGGCTGGGGAACGCGCCTGGTTTCCTTCAGCCCGGATATTTCCGGCGCAGTTTTCGCGCTGGGATTTGCCTGCCGGGCGGCCATGGCTTTCGGCGGAATCAAGCCGGGAGATTTTCGCAAAAACCTGATCTATAACAAAGACCGCATTTTTGCCTTTGTGCTGGCCATGGGAGAGGTAACCGATGCATGGTATGCCAACGCGGCCGGCTGCATCAATTTCGGCTTCCCGGTTATTGCCGACTCAGACATTCCAGCGGTGCTGCCGACCGGCATCTGCACCTACGAACACGTTGTGCCGAATGTACCCCATGACCAGATGGTCGCCCGGGCAGTTGAAACCCGCGGCCTGAAGGTGACCGTTACCGAGGTTCCAATCCCGGTCGCCTATGGGCCCGCGTTCGAGGGCGAGCGCGTCCGCGGAGACGATATCTTCTTCGAGTGCGGCGGCGGCCGCACCCAGATGGTAGAGTTTTCTGCTCTGCGGCAGATGGACGAAGTTGAAGACGGCCGCATTGAAGTGATCGGCTCTGACATTCCCGATCTAGAACCCGGTTCCCGGTCGCCATTCGCAATATACGTTGAGATTGCCGGACGGAAGATGCAAGAAGACTTCCTGCCCATACTCGAGCGCCAGATTCATCACCTGATCAACTATGCCCAGGGAATCATGCATATCGGCCAGCGCGATATTTCATGGATCAGACTTGCGCGCCAGGCCGTGGACAAAGGCTTCACGTTCAGTGACATCGGCCGCATACTACACGCCATGTATCATAAAGACTTTGGCAACATTCTGGATAAGGTGCAGATTACCATCTACACCGATGAAGACAAGGTGCAGCAGGTGCTTAAAGAAGCCCGGGCTGCCTACCGATTACGCGATGAGCGCATCGCCAATTTGACCGATGAGGTCGAGAACATCTTTTATTCCTGCACCCTGTGCCAATCCTTTGCACCGTCGCATGTGTGCATCATTACCCCGGAGCGCACCGGTTTGTGCGGAGCCTATAACTGGCTAGACTGCAAGGCCGCTTTTGAGATCAATCCAACCGGCCCTAATCAGCCGATTGAAAAAGGCGTTGAACTTGATGACGGCCTCCTTGGAAGCTGGCAGGGTGTAAACGAATTCATAGCCCAGGCATCCCGCGGCAAGGTTGAAAAAGCCAATGCCTACAGCATCATGCAAGACCCCATGACCTCGTGCGGCTGTTTTGAGTGCATTGCCGCCTATCTCGAGCAATGCAACGGGGTTATGACCGTGGATCGCGATTTCAGGGGCGACACAACTCCCTGCGGCATGAAATTTACCACCCTGGCGGGCTCCGTCGGCGGCGGTGCGGTAACGCCCGGATTTTTGGGCCACAGCAAACACTATATCAGCTCAGGTAAATTTCTAAAAGCCGAGGGCAGCATTGCACGCCTGGTCTGGATGCCCGCACAGCTCAAGGAAGAACTGCGGGAGAAAATCAACTCACGCGGCGAGGCTCTGGGCGTCAGCGACCTTGCTGATCGTATCGCGGATGAAACCGTCGGTATGACGCAGGAAGAGATCTTGCCCTTCTTAAAGAAAAAGAAACATCCAGCGCTTGAAATGGAAAGCATGATTTAATAAACGGACCTGCGTTAACGCGCGAAGAGCAGACGCAGTCAACACAGGCAGGAGGGAAACAATGCCATTGTCCGGAATAGATATTTTCAAAAAGCTCCCCAAAACCAACTGTCAGGAATGCGGAGTACCGACCTGCATGGCCTTTGCCATGAAACTTGCAGCCGGGCAGGCTGAACTGGCCGCATGCCCGTATATTGACGATGCTGTCCGCGCGGAACTGGAAGCAGCCTCGGCCCCGCCTATCCGCTGCGTTACCATCGGAACCGGTGAAAACGCCCTAAAGGTTGGCGGCGAAACCGTCATGTTCCGGCATGAAAAAACATTTGTCAATCCGCCCGGTCTCGGCGTGCTGGTGACCGATGCCATGAGCGCAGCTGAAATTGACGGCCGACTGCAACGTCTATGTTCACTCACCTATGAACGCGTGGGCATGCACCTTAAAGCCGACTGTGCAGCGCTTAGGGACACCAGCGGGGACGCAGCCGCATTCAGCGCCCTGGTTGAGCGGGTCAAAAAAGCCGGGGTTACCAACATGGTGCTGATGAGCGCTGATCCAACTGTGATGGCTGAAGGCCTAAAAACCGCCTCAGGCATGCGACCGCTCATCTACGCTGCTACCGCAGACAACCTGCAGGCAATGGCTGATCTGGCCCTTGAGCACGACTGCCCCCTTGCTGTTTGCGGCGCGAGCCTGGATGAAGTCGCCGGACTCACCGAACAGCTAACCGCCTTGAAGATTAAAGATATTGTAATTGACAGCGGTACGCGCGATCTGCATCAAGCCTTTGAGGATCAAATGAACATACGCCGGGCAGCGCTCAAGGGCAACTGCCGGGCACTTGGCTTTCCTTCAATTGTATTTCCCTGCGACATGACCGATGACCCAATGCAGGAAGCCATGTTCGCCGCGACGTTTATTACCAAATACGCCGGCATTATCATCATGTCCGATTTGCATGGAGCCAACCTGTTTCCACTTACCGTGCAACGCATGAATATTTACACTGACCCCCAGCGCCCCATGGCAACCGCTGAGGGCATTTACGAGATCAACAACCCGGATGAAAACTCACCAGTGCTAATCACGAGCAACTTCTCGCTTACCTATTTTATCGTGTCCGGAGAGATTGAACAAAGCCGAATGCCTGCCTGGCTACTGATCAAGGATACCGAAGGCCTGTCAGTGCTGACGGCCTGGGCTGCCGGAAAATTTGTTGCCGACTCACTCGCGGTGTTTATAAAAAAATCAGGCATCACCGAAAAAGTGGCGCATCGCACACTGATAATTCCGGGCCTGACCGCTACGATCAGCGGCGATTTAGAGGAAGAACTGCCCGATTGGACTATTCAAATCGGGCCGCGCGAAGCTGCGCATCTAACACCGTTTTTGAAAAACTGGAAAGCCTGAGGTTGAAGTAGCCATACAGCGGACAATTGTTAAACTGTCCCTCAACCCAGGCTATTCAAAAATGATTGAATGCAAGACCGGATGGTGCGCACGGCACACCCTACGATATCGAAGGCGTAAACGCTGACAAGTCATTTAAACCTGTACGCACACAGGAGAACAAATCATGAGCAAAATCATCGCCATCGCCGAGAGCATCAACATCATGTCCAAGACAATCGGTTCGGCCATGAAGGAACGAAATCCCGGTCCGATTCAGGAAATGGCTCTGGCCGAAGCCAAAGCCGGCGCTGATTTTCTCGACGTCAATATCGGCCCGGCCCGCAAGGACGGAACCGAGTTGCTGCCCTGGCTGGTTGAAACCATCCACGCAGTTGTTGATCTGCCCCTGTCCCTTGATACGACCAACATGGAGGCCATGGAAGCCGGCCTGCAAGCATATAAAAAAACTGCTCGGCCCCTGGTTAACTCAGTTTCATGCCAGACCGATCGCATGGATGCCGGCATCGCGCTGGTAAAAAAACATAATGCCCTGATGGTGGGCCTGCTCTGGGGCAGCGACGGCATGCCGCGCGACGAAAATGAGCGCGCAGCCCTCGCGGTTGATCTGATCTACCGGGCCAATGAAGCGGGCATTCCCAATGAAGACATCTTCATTGATCCCATCGCCACGCCGATCATGGGCGAAATCAACCAGCTTAAGGCCTGCACGGATTTTTTAGCAATGCTGGGCGAGATTGCTCCGGGCTGCCGGTCGATCGTCGGCCTGTCCAACGTTTCCAACGGTGCCCCGCCTGAGCTACGTCCGGTTCTCAACCGGGCCTACATGCTGATGCTGCAAAAAAACGGGCTGTACTCTGCCATACTTGATGCATACGACACGGAAATCATGGCCCTGTGCAAAGGGGAACACCCGGACATCGTTAAGCTCGTGGAGCGGATGATGGACGGCGCAACCGTTGATATCGAGACGCTTTCGCCCGCTCAGCGCGCCTATGCACGCAGCGTCAACGTGCTCACCGGTGATGTGCTGTATTCAAACTCATGGCTTGATGGTTAAAGCCGTTTGCGAAGGCACCCCGGCTTCCATAGGTAATAAGAACTCACAAGTATTGACTATATTGCTTGCGATTTTTTGTTTCAGATAAGAAAAGCACAACCCCCTATACACATACACCACAAGCACGTTTCAGCCTATGTACGATCAGATTGTAATGGCTGCATATACATTCGCGCGCGGGCCGATGCTGTGGGCAGCGGCTCTGATACTATGCGTGGGCGTTATCTACCGCATCCGTGAACTGTACCTGCTGACCGTCCGCAAAGAAAAACAATCGTTACCTGCAACCGTGAGCGCAACCACACCTACGCTAACACCGGAAGAGCGCACGCTTGACCGTTTGGCCCGCATTCAGCAAAGCGCTTTTGCGGTGCATCCGGTTGTGTTCTTCGTTTCAATCCTGTTTCACGCATGCCTTTTTGCGGCACCCCTGCTCGCGCTGGGACACAGCCTGGAAATATACCGCGCATGGGGTATTACGCCTCCAAGCCTGCCCGAACCCCTGATTGACATTATGACAGCGGCGGTGCTTGTCTGCGGTCTTTTTTTTCTGATGCGCCGCCTGGTTCTACCGCGGGTGCTGGCCATATCAGGCATGGCCGATTATGTGCTGCTGGCATGTGTCATGACCCCGTTTCTGACCGGCTTTTGCGCCTACCACCAATGGTTTGACTATACAACCGTCATAACCCTGCACCTGCTTGCCGGCAACGTGCTGCTAATCACGCTGCCCTTCACCAAAATCGGTCATATGGTTTTTTTCTTCTTTGTCAGGCTGTGTATCAGCTCTGAATTTGGACCGGCACGCGGCAGTCGGAACTGGAAAGCATAAACCGCAAGACTTATGAAGGTTACAAATGATATCCGACACAAGCCCTACTGAACAGCTAAACATGACCGCCATGCGGGAAACGCTGCAGCAGCATAAAAAACGCATGTCGCTGAACCTGAAGGCCTGCGCCGGCTGCAGCCTGTGCGCCGAGAGCTGTTTTTTATTTGAGCTAAACGACCATGATCCGCGCTACATGCCGTCTTATAAGGTATTGAATTCTCTGGGAAAGCTGTACCGCAAGCGAGGCCGTGTTACGCGTGAACAACTACACGACATGGCTGACCTGGTATGGCGTAACTGTGTACTGTGCGGACGCTGCTACTGCCCGTTTGGTATTGATATTCCCGCCATGATTGCGTTAACGCGCCAGATCCTGCGCGAACAGAATATAACGGGTGTGTATCCGCACTCTCTGGGAGAACCCGAGGATAAACACCATTAACAAAAAATGATTTTTCCATTGTTTTACAGGCTGTTCAAAAATGACTGAATGCAAAGCACGCGAAGACGAAGGAATGAGACGTACGCTTGTGTGCGCCGCAAAGACTGAGAATAAAGCGTAACGCAGCAGACGGGCGTTTTTTAAGCGTCTGCAAGAGGAGTCTTATGATCAAAGCCACAACGAAACCACTTGAAGAAATTAGAGAAATGATAGCGCCCTATCGCCGAGTGCTGACCATCGGCTGCGGCGGCTGCGTTTCACTCTGTATCGCGGGCGGCCAGAAGGAAGCACGCAGCCTGAACATCAAACTCCACGCTTCACAGCTACCGGGCAGCGAGGCGGTTTTCGATGATGTAACGATTGAGCGCCAATGCGAACAGCAATTTCTGGCAGCTCTGGACAGCCGCGCCGGTAACTATGATGCCTTTATTTCACTTGCCTGCGGAGCCGGAGTACAGTTTCTGGCAGAGCGTTTCCCGCACATACCGGTTTTCCCGGGAGTGAACACGCAATTTGTCGGCGTTACCCGCGATATCGGCTGGTATGAAGAACGCTGCCAAACCTGCGGTGACTGCGTGCTGGGCCTGACTGCAGGAATCTGTCCTGTTACCATGTGCGCCAAAAGTCTTTTCAACGGTCCCTGCGGCGGTCCACAGGATGGTCACTGCGAAGTTGATCCGAATACGCCCTGTGCCTGGATTGCCATTTATGAACGGCTGCAGGCCCAAGGCCGGCTTGAGTCCATGAATGAAATACGGCCCGCTCGTAACTGGCAAGGTCAAACTCCCGGACGCATTCTGGTAGAGGAGTACCGCACGCGCTATGTGCAGGACGGAGATAAATCATGAAATCCGAAAGCAGGCTTGAAAAAATCCTCGCCTCCGGCCAGTTTGCCCTGACCGGAGAGCTGGGACCGCCGCGCGGGGCCGATGCCGATGCTGTGCGCAAAAAAGCCCGCTATCTCAAAGGTATGGTTGATGCCGTCAATATTACGGACAACCAGACAGCAGTCGTGCGAATGTCAAGTCTGGGAGCCTGCCTGATCGCCAAACAGGAAGGCCTTAACCCTATTTACCAAATGGTGTGTCGCGACCGCAACCGCATTGCCATGCAGTCCGATATCCTTGGAGCTGCGGCCCTGGATGTGCACACCATGCTGTGCTTATCCGGCGATCATCAGACATTCGGCGATCATCCCGGATGCAAAAAGGTTTTCGATCTTGATTCAATACAGCTGCTCGCCATGGTAAAAATCATGCGCGATGAAGGCCGGTTTCAAAGCGGAGCCGAAATCACCGTCCGCCCCAAAATGTTTATCGGCGCCGCGGCCAACCCGTTTGCCGAACCGCATGCGTTTAGAGTCCAGCGTCTGGCTAAAAAAATTGCGGCCGGGGCAGATTTCATTCAAACCCAGTGCGTATATAACATGGAACGCTTTCGAACCTGGCTTGCCCAGGCCAATGATATGGGCCTAACCGAAAAAGTGTATATCCTGGCGGGTGTAACACCGTTGAAATCACTGGGCATGGCGCGCTACATGCAAAGCAACGTTCCCGGCATGGATGTGCCACAGGAACTCATCAAACGCCTGCAGGGTGTTGAAAAAAAAGACCAGGCCCGCGAGGGAATCGCAATGTGCTGTGAGCAGATTCAGGAGCTGCGCGAAATGCAAGGGCTGGCCGGCATCCACCTGATGGCAATTGAATGGGAGCACCGTGTTCCGGAAATCGTTAAACAAGCCGGGCTACTGCCGCGCCCCGAACCGGAGCAGGCATGAAAAAAATTATTGTGGGCATTATCATTTTCAGCGGGATATATGCTTTTCTATATGCCGCAGAACCAGAGCCCATACCACAGCAGTCGGCCGGCGCACCCGCATGCATTACAGACAACGAAACGACTGCGGGCTCCATCCTTCTCAGCCTGCCGGGACTTGAGGGTGGACTCAAACGACCGGCAGTCAGTTTTGATCATGAAAAACACACCCGGGCGCTCGGTGAAAGCAACTGCCGCACCTGCCACCCCGACAGCCTTAATAACAGTCTTGTTTTTACGTTCCCCAAAAACCCTCCGGACACAGATGATGAAGAAGCCTTAATGAACGCATGGCACAATGCCTGTATCAGCTGCCACACCGAACGCGGCGCTGAAGCTAAACCGGCTGGACCACTCACCTGCGGGGAGTGCCATGTCCGTGCAACAACGCGCACACCGGCTAAACACGTTCCAATACTGCCTTCCTACTACGAGCCTGTGCGCGATACCTATCATGATGAATGCCTGGCCTGCCACAACGAACCGGCCCGCACGGCTCAGGATGCACCGGTGCTTGACTGGAAAAAATTTCAGGTTCTGCAAGGCAGCCGCCCTGAACCGCAAATACCGCAGGCCGGTTTTGATTATCAACGCCATGCGCTGCACACCAGCACCCTTGATAAAGACTGCGGACTGTGCCACTACCTCTCAGAAAAAAAACATCGGGCTCTAGCGGATGAGGGCCGCGAACCGCAATGCCGCGACTGGCAACTTGAACCAAACCCTGAAGGCGCATGGCGCGAACAGGACTTTGCGCACGCGCGCTGCGTAAACTGTCACTTTAAGCGCACCGCAAACGAAGAGAAAAAGTCCGGACCACTGCTGTGCAGTAAATGCCACACGAGCTCAGCACGCGCGCCCGAGGAGATGCTTGACGTTACCCGAAGCAACTGCGAACAAAAAGAAAAAATACTGATTCACTCCAATGAGAGCACGATCATGGATGCGGTTCCCTTTAATCATGCTGAACATCAACTAAGAACGCAAGCCTGTCAGGATTGCCATCACAACGGCATCCAGGCCTGCCATGAATGTCACACCGTTAATGGCGATGAAAAAGCAGAATTTGTCACACTGGCGCAGGCCTTTCACCGTGAAGATTCTACCCGAAGCTGCGTGGGCTGCCATGAGACCCGCAAGAAAAAACCTGAGTGCGCCGGATGCCATCAACAACTACCGTCTTCGCTTACGGCTGCAGACGCCTGTGTCACCTGTCACAGCGGCAGCCTTGAGGCCCTGAATCAAAAACGCAGCACAGCGCCCCCGGAAAGTCTTATCGCCCCTGATGTACAGGATACCTGGCAAATCGAAAAACTAGGCGAAACCTATAAAAAAGTTACGTTTAATCATCTGGAAATAACACGCACTCTGGCCGCTGTCTGCAACGCATCCCCTTTGGCGAATTATTTTCACACAGACGAAATGGCCCTGTGCGCCGGATGCCACCATTACAGCCCGCTCGAGCCCCGCAAACCGGTACCGGGCTGCCGCACATGCCATGACGCGAAAGCTGTAAACGCATCCGGGCGGCCCGATCTTATGGGAGCCTATCATCAGCAATGTCTTGGCTGTCACCGGCAAACAGGCGGCACAGAAGAGAAAATGCCACAAACGTGCGATGGATGTCACGCGCACACGCAACAGTGACTGTATGAACCGACGCGGATTTATTAAACGCATCAGCAGCATAACCGGGGCCGCGGCATTTGGCGTTGCACCAAAAAAAAGTGCGCCCCAACAGGGCCGCTCCGAAGAGAGCCTCGCTGTGCTGGTTGATACCACGCTGTGCGTGGGCTGCCGTGCCTGCGAACAGGCCTGCAATGAGATTAACCCTGACCTTCCGCTTATCCCGAATGATTTTTTCAATGATGATTCCGTTTTTAAACGCCGCCGCCGCATGGATACTTCCGCTTTCACGGTGGTCAATCGCTACCAGCCGGACAATTCTGTAGCTCCCGTGCATGTCAAGTTCCAGTGCATGCACTGCCTGTATCCAGCCTGCGTGTCCGCCTGTTTGGTAGGAGCTATGACACGCGACGCGGGCGGAGCGGTCGTGTATGATGAAAAAAAATGTATCGGCTGCCGCTACTGCATAGCGGCCTGCCCGTTTCAAGTTCCAGCCTATGAATATACTTTAGTTTTGACCCCGCGGGTGCGTAAATGTACCTTCTGTCTCAAAACCTGTCTTACCCAGGGCGAAGTTCCGGCCTGCGTAGCAGCCTGCCCCATGCGGGTAATGACATTTGGGCCCAGGGCTGAGTTGATCACCATCGGACGCACGCGCATCCGTAAAAACCCGAAGCACTACATACCGCACATATACGGCGAGCACGAGGCCGGCGGCACGGCCTGGATGTACCTTGCTGCCGCGCCCTTTGAACAGATTGATTTACCAAACCTTGGATATCACCCTCTTCCGGGCTATACCGAGCCTGTCCAGCACGCCCTCTTCAAATGGTTTTTAGCGCCGCTGGGACTGTTCGCAGTGCTGGCAGGTGCCATGTGGTACAACAAACGCCGGAATAAACAGACCGAAGAGGATACATAGACCGACGTAACCGGGCATAGACACCATTGAATTGATAGTATGAAATACGCTTCAACGAGGAACAAACCATTTTTTACACGCGGCATGCGCCTGCTGACCGCGCTGATGCTCATAGGACTGGGGTTTGGTGCCTACCGCCTGATCGCCGGATTGGGAGCCGCAACCAACCTGAGCAACCAATATCCACTGGGGCTGTGGATCGGCCTTGACGTTGCAACCGGCGTTGCCCTGGCCGCAGGCGGTTTTACCAGTGCGGCTCTGGTGTATATTTTCAACCGCGAGCATTTTCATGCGATTATCCGCCCGGCCCTGCTCACCGCCCTGCTGGGCTACACCTTTGTAGCAGTCGGACTCCTGTTTGATTTGGGACGCTGGTATACAATCTGGCACCCAATGCTGCCATCTATGTGGCAGGGCAATTCCGTGCTGTTCGAAGTTGCAATTTGCGTCATGCTATACTTGGGCATTCTATACTTCGAATTCGCGCCAATTGTGTGCGAACGCTTTATCGGACGAGTTCGGTTACCGGGAATCTTTTCAACACTGAATAGCACGATAGATCTTGGCCTGCGCATTGCCTCGCATATGCTTGGCCGGATCATGCCAGCGCTGATCATTAGCGGGGTGGTGCTCTCCTGCCTGCACCAGTCGTCACTGGGAACGCTGATGATGATCGCGCCCTACAAACTGCATCCGCTCTATTGGTCGCAGTGCCTACCCCTGTTTTTCCTGCTCTCGGCAATTGCGGTCGGTTTTCCGATGATTATTATCGAGTCCCTGCTGTCCGCGCGTGCGCTCCATCGCACACCTGAAATGACCATCTTGACTCCACTGGCCAAATACTGCCCTTGGCTGATCGGCATCTATATCATCTGCAGGGCAGCCGACATGCTGCTGCGCGGTACCTGGGTGTTTTTATTTGAACCCTCCACGGCCACCCTTGTTTTTTGGATTGAATTCGGTCTGTTAACCGTGGTGCCCTGCTGTTTATTCATGTCGCGTGATGTGCGCTCAAACGCACGGGCGCTTGGCATTGCATCCGGCATGTATATACTGGGAATAGCGCTCAACCGCTGTGCGGTTTTCTTCCTTGCCGTCAAATCGCCTTACGCACAACAATCCTACGTTCCGGCCCTGGCCGAGTTCGCCCTCACGCTCGGCCTGATCCTGTGCATAGTCATGTGCTACCGCACAGCCATACACTGGCTGCCTGTCCTGCCGACACAAAATCCCGTCAGCAAGACAGCTAAGCACTAAACGTGTGACACTTGCTATGCCCGTATCAGGACATTACGACGTGAACAAACCCATCAGCCAGGTATTCACTGGACGCACGTTGCCACACCAAAAAATCTTTAATCTCCTCGCTTATTATCCGTCACCCCTGCCTGCATCTTGCGCTAACATTAATATTGACACACAAGTGCTCCCTGTTTTATAGTCTACCAATCTCAAAGCAAGGCCCTTCAACTCAGTTTTAGAATGGGAAATTTCATAGAGCACCAAAGTTAGCGTGTGAGCACGATAGTGCCAAAAAAATTTCCAGAGTACGATTTGCAACCACGATAAACTTTACCGCCGGATTTTTCAAACATTAGAAAACTGGTCCCAGACATTGGAGAGGTAATCAATTCTATCCAACCTGTAAACTTGTAGGTACAGCGCAATTCCGTTATTTTTTTTACTGTTAAGCATTTATATTCCCCTGGTGATCAATGAAACAGCAGAGAAAACCATTCAAAGCAGAAAAGGCTGTATGGATTTTGCTATCGGTTCTGTTTCTGTCCCTTCCATTCACTGTTCCAGCCGCGGAACCGGCACAGAAAACACAGCACAAAAAGATCTCCGATGAGGAACTGGCCGAGATCAACCGGAAGATACGCGCGAGAAGCTCGGAAATCTACGGCCCAGGGGGGTCGGGACGGATGGCGGGTGGAGCGGCTGGTGAAGAAGGAGAGTACATGGGCGGACTGGAAAACAACCAACCGGCAAAGCCCGACGAAGAGGATAAGGATAAAAAGGAAGAGGAGGGCATCCCACTGGAGGTCAAGGTCTACGCCCGGGGTTGCAGCCCCGATTCTGACTATTTTCTCACCGATTTCAAGCCTTCCTCTATCACCATCACAGGCAATGTTAAGGATCAGCACAATAAACCGGTTGCCGACGCAACCGTTGTGCTGAAAGAAAAAAGCAAGGAAACCACGACCGATAAAAGCGGCAACTACACCATCACCGCCTCGCACGGCGGCAAGGATCCCTATAGCGCCGTTGTTAATTTTTTGCTGACCCGGAAGCTGACCGGGTTGCGGGCGCAGCTGAGTGTGGGAACCATCATTACCGCAAACGGGAAAACCGCCGAGGTCACCCTGGACGTCAGCCACGACGACGGCCCGTTGAAAAACATGCCGATTGACATTAGCGATACGCATGGCTATCGGAAGGATGACAAAATCATTGAGTATGTTTGGGGTCAGAACAGTAATTCCGCGCGGCGGAGCACCGATGAGAACGGCCAGGTTAAATTTACGCTGAATTGCCCAGATTCCGTTAAGGCGTTTGATGGCACTATTGACAGCAAGTCGGCATTCCCGGTTTCCGGTTTCCTGAAGGTGCGGGTGCCCGCCGCTGACAGCGAGACGGTTTTGAAGTATACGATCAACAATCCGTTTCCCCGCATCACCGGTTTCAGCCTACCGCGCTATATCGAGGCCGGACAATGGCAGATCGATCCTTCCGAGATCACCGTCAAGGATGATGACAGCAGCGAATTTAAAATTACACTGGAGGGACTGGGGGCCTTCAAGGAGAAAGGCGATGGCAAATCGCAGGGGCGCGGCCATCCCAAGCTACTCTATTCAGCTTTTCCCGGGAACAGCTTCCAATTCCACTACCGGCCTATCATGCGTGGATTCGACCTAAACAACCAGCCGAAAGTGCTGAAAGAAATGGCCGAGTGCGGCGGTAAGATTTATTTGTCGGTTCTCACCAATGTGGGTGGCGATAAAATGTTCGCCGCAAACAAGTTCAAGGCGGGCGGGTCAACGGTTCCGGGGAAATCCATGTACCCGGCGATGGGTACCGTGAAATCGTTTGTTCCTCTCTCGGCCAACGCGGCCGATATGGCCATGGATCTTAAACGGCTGAAACGAATTCAAAAAATGAAGCAGGCTATGGCGGGCGGCATGGATATCACTGCTAATGCCGCGAACACACTTACTTCCGCGCCGAACACCGTAGGCAATATAATGGATACCGCTTCGAACCTATCCAACATTGGAAATCTGATGTCAACGACCTATACCGGACAGGATCAAATCAAGGAGCTGGTAAATGGCGATTTTACAGAACAGAACATCATCACAACCACCGATAACGCCATCGCGCTGGCCGACACGACAATGGGGGCTTTTAATGTATTATCTGCCAACGGCAAGATCTATTGGGAAGTGGTAAAGGCCAGTTGGGAAGTGGATAAGGTTGCCTATAAGATATCAAACCAATACTACGACATTGCGGAGGCGTACCAGGATACGGTGCAGGAACCCGTGACGGTTACTGTGGAGGATGAAACCGGCCGGAAGGCGGTGATGCAGAAGGCGTATAATGTAATGATATGGATGGGCGGCAGTTGAGCATGAAGAAAACTCTTACATATGCGATCTTGGGAGCCGTCCTGCTATGCTGCGGAAACAGCCCGGCTCTGGCCGCAACCGCTAATGCCAACAGTGCGGCCTATGATTTGGTCAATGCCTACTTCGCAGCCGTTGAAAAAGAGGATAGTGCCGTCATCGAGAGAATGTTCCATTTCACGGACAACGAAAACAGGCAGGAGATCCTGACCCAATTCAAGTTCGCCTTCGATATGGCCGACACCCAGCTGGAGTCGGTGGACATCGAAAAAATCACAATGACTCCCATCGAAGGTGTGGGATTGGTGATTGCGAAGGTAAGCGCAAAATTGTCGTCACAGGATGGCGAAGACACACAACAAAAAACGAAGCGATTCGCAATCATCCTCCTGCTGAAAGAGAGCCGGTGGAAAATTGCGCGGATCATGCGCAAAGGCGACTATGATGCCGGCATCCGGCTGGCGGCTTACAACGCGACGCCGGAATACCTGCAGAAACCGCAAGCAACTGCGAAAACTGGCCCGAAGCCAAAATCCGCCGCCAAACAAACTCGAGGAAACATTACCATCGCTGATATTAAGCAGAAGGGGGAAGACCTGCTGGTCCGCCTTTCCGGCCAAGGATTAAAGCCGGGTATGGTAATACAGGGTGAGCTACAGCAAGCTCAGATTAATAGTGTCGTAGAGCGCAGCATGGTTGTCGTCATTCATGAAGGCGCTGCGCCGCTGCAATTCCGGACACCGTTTATGGGCTGGTCGCCGGGAATGTATACCGTGAACATCCGGGTTAGCAACAAACTGATAGCCACACGTTCTGTTGAAATCAAGGACTAGTCATAAAAATGAAATACTACTAAGGAGGGAAAAGTGAAAATATTAGGACGTGTTTTTGGTATATTAACCATCGTCTGCCTCTGCGGATGCGCCACCAATGTTACCCAACTACGCCAGGAACGCGACACGCTCAACGCGGAAGTAGCCGCTAAAAACGGCCAAATAAAAACACTGGAGACTCGGCAGCAGTATCTGGAAAACGAACTCGCCTCCCATAAGAGAATCGGTCAGACACTTCGGCAGGAAAAGAAGGTGCGAGTTGAAGATGTTGCCGGCATGCGCCGCGAGGTGCGCGCCTACATAAAGGAGCAGATGCAGCACCTGCGTAAATTTTCCGAGCATGAAAGGTTGCTCGATTACGTCGGCGGCGAACTGATCCCCCGTGCCAACAGCAGCGGCAACAACCTGCTCCTGGTCGACATGCAGAACCCCATTCCGATCGCCGGCACCCTGCTCGGTGCCAAGGTTATCGCAAACAGCAAGACGGAGCTTTCCGTCTGCATTGTTCGTCCGCAGGGAGAAAACCTGGTGCTGATGTGGGTCAGTAAACCCTACGCTGTACCTAAACCCGGGCCGACGTCCATGACGTTCGATACCCTCGTAGCCGTTGAAAAAGGTGATTTCATCGGCCTGTACAGTCCGACCACACTGCAGGTGCCCTACTCCACCGGCACAGGTGATAGCCGCACCCTGTCTGGACCGATACATGTCGGAAAAATCATTCCGGTCAAATCCTTCAACAAATCCCAGCAGCGGATGTACTCATTTGGTGTAACTGGTTTCCTCAAATAGAATAGCCTTTAATCACGGTTTTCTTCCTTGCTATCAAATCGCCTTATGCACAACAATCCTAGGTTCCGGTCCTGCCGAAAGCTAAGGATCATCGCTAAAAATAAATATACAGGGAGCAACCTGCCGACTGAGATATACGCATCAGCACAGAAGGTAGAAGGAGAGAAAAAATCAAACGCTGCCAGGCCTGGCGGCCGGGCAGCAGGAGTGCGCGGAGGCCACAGGCGATTTTAGGCCCCCATGCCCAACACACCCATCAACCAGGCATTAATCGGTCTCATAATGCCGCTCCACATAACAATACCGATAAGCGCTGACACAGCCAGAACCACCAGCCATTTCTGAACCGTGGTAAAAGCGGTGCTGCGCAGCAGGGCATAAATACCCAGGGGAGGGAACGCCTGAAGGGAAAAGATAACCTTCGCACGGCTATTATACCATTTAACCGGCTGATCTTGGGTCTGCGTCTCGGTCTGATCCTGATCCATATGTTTATTCCTTGCTGGGGGTTGATCTTTGCTCACACCATTTATATGTCCGCACTCAGAAGGCCGAATATACTGTGGCGCCCTGCTCAGACACCACGAAGTATAGCAGATCGGTAAGCTGACTGCAATTATTGAACTGCTAAAAATGACATGTCCTATACTGCGCTAGAACAAAAACAAAATACCGGCCGAAAGTTGCGCCGTGTGCATCCATCTGTACAGATCTCTCCCGTCGGTCGAGATAACAAACAAAGTTACCTGCTAAAGAGCTTTCTTTATACACTTGATACATATCAAATCACCAGAAACGGCGCATGATTTGAACCAAACAACGGTGGTTTGTGTTTAATAATCGGGGCAATCGCTTTGTGGCGTTTAAAATGCTGATCCAAAAAGGCGCGCACACTTTTTCGATCCCAGCCGGCAGGATGCACAAAATCAGTATACAACGACAGGTCTGCATCGGAAAACTTGCGGACAACATGTTCTGCCTCGTTTTGCTGGCCAACAGGCATATTGAAAACCGCGACATTGAGAAAATCAATATCTGACGCGTGCGCAACGGTAAAATCCATGGTCTGCTGCGCCTCTTTGCTCGTTTCCCACGGCGTGCCGAAAAGCAAATACACATACGTCGCTATCCCGGCAGCATGCAAACTGACCAGCACACGTGATGCCTCGGCGCTTGTTATACCCTTATTCATTTCACCCAAGACCCGATCGCTGCCGGACTCAATCCCAAGCTGCAGCATGGCACAGCCTGATTTGCGCAGAGCGCGACAAAAATCCTCGTTCTGCAATTCTGCTGTTACGCGGGCAAAACCATACCATGGAGCGCCGGGCGGCGTGCGCGCGAACTGCGCCAAAAGGGCCGGGCTGATTGCGTTATCCAGCAGATGCAGCAACGCGGGCCGGTATTCACGGCACAACTCCTGTGCCTGCTGCACCGCTGTCGCGACCAACAGCGGATGATATTCATTACCCTCGGCACGCTCAGGACAAAACGAGCATTGCTGCCAGTAGCAGCCTTGTGAAGCACTGTAGGGAATAATCCTGCCCGGCGCTACATACCGGTCAAGGTCCAAGGATTTATAATCGGGAATAGTCTCCTTTGCCTTGGACGCATGGCCCACACCCGCAAGCCGGCAGACCTGCTCCTCCCCAGGACCCTCAATCATCTCGTCAACCAACCCGGGAAATGCCAGACACACGCCCGGACGGCGCAGCCAGGATGTAATCAACCCACCCCCAAGCACAATACGCACATGTGGGGCAAGCTGTTTTAGGTAGCCGATCAATGCGAACGCGCACAAAGCCTGACTGAGATACGTAACTGAAATACCAATCCAGTCAGGAGACTGCTCTTCAAGCAGCTGTGGTAATCGTGCGCGGTAATAGCTGAAAAACGGATTGCCTTCAGGCTGCTGTGCGGCCCGCAGCAGATCTGCGGTTCGCACGGGCTGCAGATCGTCGGCGCTATAGTCACCAAAGGAAATTCGCACATTAAACTGTGCGCTGTATACTTCGAGCAGGCGGTTCAGGTCACGCACAACACGGCTGTAGGTCGCAGGATCCTTGAATGCGCGACCACTGCGCAGACCATCCAGATGGCGCATATTGCTGTTGGCAGCACGCTTGGTCCATGTATCGGCCGGCTGCACCGGGGATTGCAACACATGCAACAACCCCTCCAGATTTGCATCCAACACGGTGACACTGGCACCATTGGATTTCAATGCAGCACTAAGTCGCGCTAGACCGGCAGGTGGCTCACAAGGGCGTGTAACAGGGGGGTAAATAAGCAGCATGGCACTAGACTTAATCGCCATATAAAACAAATGTCGTGCGACGGTAGATGCCAAGAATACTGAGGGTCTTGATATCGATGTAATGCAGCTTAGTAATGCCTTCCTCGCGGGCGACCCGCATGAGCTTATCCTCATCCCACTCGCCAGAAATACGTAACTGGAGCAAATTGGAATTTATACTAACGCTTTTTTCACCGACCGGTGTATCCCGAAAATGCTTCGTGTATGGTTCGGTCGAGTTGGTATACAGAATCCCCCGGGGGGGGGGCCTAAAGCCCATAACCAGCATTGCTACCAAACAAAAAAATACGACTTTAATCGCCATAGACCACCGTCCTCCAGCGGAAATAAGCCCCGAATGCGACAAATAGAAATTCCTGGTCGGCATGCTTGATAATGCTGATATCGCCATTCTCAGCAGCTGCCTTGGTGCCGGCATCTCCCCAGCCAAAAAGCCACAAGACCGAGTGATTGGAAGCCCGCCCCTCTTTACTGCCCAAATCAGTATCGTTAAAATTATCATCCATTGGACGCTGAATATTGGAATACAAACAACCGGTAGTAAACAGCGCCAGGAGGCATATCAGGATTCCAGCCTTCTTTATCATGTGATCTCCATTATCAGGGATTGAACCAACTGATGGACTGAACTTTCCAGGCCCCAGAAGTGTATAATATTTTTCTATGCAGAAAAAAACAGAGCCGCAGACCATTGTGCGGCCCTGTATAATGTATAATATATAAAGAACTACTGCAGTTTTTAATTATCCCACAGGTAGCCTTCGGTAGTCGGACTCGGGACCGCATGACCAATAGAGTCCATGTTTTTTAACAATTGATCAGCTTCCGCATTGGTGAGTTCCCGACCTTCCTTAAGCTCCATCTGTGATTTAAGGAGCTTGGCCCGCAAGGCGTTAACCGATGCCAGGAGACCGTCAATCTTTGTTTTGCACTCCTCCATCTTCTTTGGGTTACAGAAATCTTTGGCAGGAACATCTTCAGCACAAACCGGCGCACTGATAACCATGGCAAAAAAAAGGGCAAAAACAATTGCGGTGATTTTCATGTCTGCATCCTCCTTATTATATTTTTAACCACCTCGCATTAAATCTCTACATGTCAGATTGATAAAAATATAGGTTCAAATACAAGGCAAGTCAATGCTTTATTTGACTGCGAATCAGAAGTGGTTATGCCGCGTACGGATGTCAACCAATGTATGTATCATAATACGCTACCAACCCGATTGACATAACACCTTCCAATCCCTCATCTTTATCAGGGCACCTGTTTCAAACCCCATTAAGACCATATCTATAAGGGTTTTCTGTTGACACAAAAATATGCGCTGTTTATAATGATTTGTTAACCCTTGGCCATATAAATAAACCCCTTATTTCCGAACAGGTTTTTTATCCTTAAACGATGAATAAATATAGGCAATTACTAACAGACCTTAATATCTTCAGTTTCGGAAAAAAAACACCTCGCATCATGTATGCAGGCAAATGGTTTTTTTACTTTATACTAATTGGTATAATAGCGGGATTGGGATCCATTGCTTTCCATTACCTTTGTATGTACGGCGCCCATTATTTGATGGACTTTTTAGCCGGCTATCGACCGCCAGGTCCTGCCGGTGAGCATCATCTGCTACCACCTACAAACACCTCGTTTAACCGTTGGATTTTACTTCTACTGCCTGCTTTCGGAGGACTGCTCAGCGGATGGCTGGTATACACCTTTGCGCCTGAAGCAGAAGGCCATGGTACAGATGCGGCAATTGATGCCTATCACAACAAAGGGGGCTTTATCCGCAAACGGGTTCCTTTCATTAAAACCATCGCCTCCGCCTTAACGCTGACAAGCGGAGGATCGGGCGGCAGGGAAGGTCCCATCGCTCAGATCGGAGCCGGGTTCGGATCGTTTCTGGCGACAAAGCTAAAGCTCTCAGACCGTGAACGCCGCATAATGATGGCGGCTGGCATGGGTGCAGGTATTGGCAGTATTTTCAGGGCGCCTCTGGCTGGCGCACTTTTTTCTGCCGAGGTTCTTTACAGGGATCCGGAATTTGAGTCAGAGGTAATTATCCCTGCCGGTATTTCCTCAGTGGTTGCTTACTGTATATTCTGTCTTGTTTTTGGATGGGGCTCTCTCTTTGAATCACCCGATTTTATATTCAGTCAGCCAACAGAATTAGGTCCCTATCTTGTCCTGGCCCTTGTTCTTGTCGGAATGGCTATTCTCTATATAAAATCTTTTTATGGCATCACCTCACTTTTCAAATCTTTAAAAATTCCAAACCATATAAAACCTGCCATCGGTGGGCTTTGCACTGGTATTATCGGATTCTTTCTGCCTCAGACACTTGCATTTGGTTACGGATTTGTTCAACAAGCACTCAACAACGAACTTACCATCCCTTTTTTACTTTTTCTAGCGCTCGGTAAAATTTTCACCACTTCCTTTTCAATTGGATCAGGGGGCAGCGGTGGAGTTTTCGGACCTTCGGTGGTCATTGGAGGAGCAACGGGTGGCGTGGTTGGTAAAATTTTTCACATGATAATGCCTGCAACCGTAATAAATCCTGGAGCATTTGTTGTTGTCGGTATGGCCGGTTTTTTCACTGCTGTTTCTAATACACCCATATCAACTATTATTTTCGTAAGTGAAATGACAAACTCATATCATTTACTTCTTCCAAGCCTATTAGTGTGTTCTATTTCATATCTTGCGGCAAAACGATGGACTATTTATGAAAAACAGGTAGAGAACAGATTGAAATCGCCGGCACATGAAGGGGATTTTTTCATAGATGTCCTCCAAACAACAAAAGTAAAAGATATTATAGAACTTGTTAAAAAGACAACCAGCATTTCACAAGGGATGACCTTTGATACTTTTAAAGAATTTTATTCTAAAACTGAGCAGCACTATTTCCCTGTAGTGAACAGTCAGGACAAACTAGTTGGAATATTTACAAGCAATGATTTCAGGTCTGTCATTTTTTCTGAGGAAATTGGCAGTCTTATAATGATGAAAGATATTGCCAACGTTAATATAATTACAACATCGCCTTCTGAAGATTTGAATACAGTACTTCAAAAGTTTACGACGAAAAATATAGACAGCCTGCCGGTTGTGAAAGATGATGACTCCGGTATCCTGCTTGGCATGTTGAACCGCAGAGAAGTAATAAGATTTTAC